>JADEYI010000149.1_pt1 | contig 131456 bp, 127 predicted proteins | sample 8542331 | NCBI WGS metagenome assembly JADEYI01 (sample SAMN16510988, study PRJNA670497) | mine drainage metagenome | isolation source: biofilm near Copperflume 1 | place: Germany: Marsberg coppermine Kilianstollen | collected 2018-02
GTGGGAGTTGGCTTCGCCGTGGCTGTGGCAGTCAAAGTCGGAGTGGGAGTTGGCTTCGCAGTTGGTGTCGCGGTTGGAGTGGGGTTCACTGTTGCCGTGGCGGTAGGCGTCGGTTGCGTTATGGTCGCCGTCGGCGTGGGTTGCACTGTTGGACTTGCTTTCGGGATCGGCTTGATATTCTTCACCAGGACTCTGACCGCATTGCGACCCATTAGCTGCCCCGATTTGAATCCCTTCGCCGCCAGCGTGTGATAGCCGTTGGCCATGTTCGTGGTGTCCCAGGTGTAGGTCAGGGAAGATGACGGAGTCACCCGGTGGCCATCGACGAAGAATCTAGCTTCGATCGAGGGTGACTGCACTTGCGTGGTAACCGACACTGTATCCACTACAGTCGATTTTGCCAGTGGAGAAGTGATAGTCACTACCGGATTATTCACTCTGATACTTACTGCGGAACGAGCGATCAGCTTTTCACGCGCCGAGAATCCTCTGACGCCGATCATATGCAGTCCATTCGGCACCTCAGTGGAATCCCAGTTGTAGCTATCCGACGAAGTCGAGGTCATGTACTTGCCATCGACGAAGAATTTGATGGTGGTAACCTTTCCCGACATCGTAGCAACGATAGGCACCGTTCCGGATACCGCAGCTTGTTTAACCGGTGATGTGATTGTGACTGCTGCCGCAGCCTGACCGTAGGTGAAGACCATCACGACGATGGCACTAATCCAAATTCGAAGCCTGCGCAGGCTTCGCGCATTATTGTCTCTCATTTCCCCCCCCGCCCCGGCCGCAAAAACCGGCGTACGAACTTCAATTGAATCGCAGGCGCTTAGCTGAACGGCGCCCGGGCAGCTTCAGCCGCACGGCACCGCGCAAAAAGCAATGCGATCAGAAACGTCGTGAAGGCTCGATGGCCTCGCGACGCCAACCTTGTGGGCCGTTCAAGCCGTAAGGCGGGAAACGAAAATCAACAGGTAGCGAATGACAAGCGACTTAATCCCCCCACAAAAATGACGTGGCCATTTAGCCTAACGAAAACCCCTCCCCGCGCGCGGTGAACGTTGTCGGAATACATAAAATAATCGCCGCGTTGGTTAGTTAAGCATCGCTGATGCCATGACAAGATGGATAAGGCTAACGCAATTAGAATGTAATTAAGCGAGAATAAAGACAATCTGGCGTCATTGGCCGGATGTTGCGGAGTTTCCACACACCGTGCGAACCAGCAACTGCCCTTGTCTCTGATTCTGCGGAATAGGCTGGCCGGCCCCCCTGGTTTGTGGCCTCTAATTGCCGTGCCTGAGCGGCAAAAAGGTGGAAGTTTTTCTTCCAGCGCGACAAACGCGTGGCATCAGAACTGGTCGGAGGGAAGATATATCCAGACGGCGGGTGATCGAATGCCGCCTCAGTCGGACTGAGGCGCAAGGAGGACGTAAGCCCAGGGTTTTTCGGCCGCCGAGTATATCTATGCCGATTTAACCCAGCATCAGTTAAAGGCTATCGAGCGAATCGATTTCAGGCTGGCTTAGATTGATCGTGAGCGCGGCCATGTTCTCCTCCAGATGGGTGATGGAAGAGGTGCCAGGAATAGGCATCATCACCGGCGAATGGCGCAGCAGCCATGCCAGCGCGATCTGAGAGGGCGTCGCGTTATGAGCCTTGGCGGTTTTTGCCAGCGTACGGTTTGCAGGCAGCGATCCCGCGCCGATTGGCCGCCAGGGAATAAAGGCGATCCCTGCGTCCTGACATGCAATCAACACCTCTTCCGACTGCCGCTCGAATAGGTTGTAGCGATTTTGTACCGAAGCAATCGGCACGATCGATTGAGCATGCCTCAGCTGATCCAGGCTGACATTAGACAGGCCGACATGGCAAATCTTGCCGGACGATCGAAGCTCCGACAGTGCGCCGACCGAATCCTCGAATGGAACGCGGTCGTCCACCGTATGCAATTGATAGAGATCGATACGTTCGAGCCGCAGGCGGCGCAGGCTGTTTTCGCATGCGGCTTTCAGATGTGCGGGCCGGCAATCGGGCTGCCATCTGCCGGGTGCCGGCCTGAGAAATCCGCCTTTGGTGGCGATTAGCAGACCGGCGGGATAAGGATGGAGCGCTGCGGCGATCAGTTCCTCCGATACTTCGGGGCCGTACGAATCGGCCGTATCGATCAGATCGATGCCGAGCGATAGTCCGCGTCGCAGCAGGAGCTTCGCTTCGAGCGGGTTCTGCGGCGCTCCCCAGATGCCGGGACCAGTGATGCGCATGGCGCCGAATCCCATCCGATGAACCGGGAGATCGCCTCCAATGCGGAAAGTCTCGGCCACGGCGAATGGTTCATGGTTGGTAGTCGCCATTTTAATATAATTTTCAACCAATGCGGATCTGGAAATCCGGTCGCATGCTTACGCAGACAGTGCGACCTGCTCACTTCACGCTTGAAGCATAGAAAGCCGGAAAGCGCGTGACAAGAAAGTGGTAACCGGATCGGGCTCAAAAAAGATTCAAATAACCGGTTCGGTGGACAGTACTGATTGCGATTGGAAACTGTCCAACCAGCCCGGCATCTGCTTACGCGTAATTTTCAATGGCCGCGACTCTTGATTCGGCAGCGTTCAGCGACGGTGTTTCCAAACTTCGACGCACTTGCGCAGACCGGATACGGTGCGAAAGCGAGTAGGGCGCAATCGATGATATCCTGCTGTGGCCCGGCTCCTGGCGGGCCGTGATCGCAGGCTGGAAAACCTGCCGGGCGAGTGTTACATGGGACGCTCGCTCGGGACCAAAATTGTGAAATCAGAATGAATGAGATACAGCGCGAGGTGGAAACGGTTGAGGGGACCCTCGACCAGGTGCTGTTTCTCAACGATCAGAATGGTTACGTCGTCGCGATGCTCAAGCGCGAGGCCGACGCGGGCGGCGACCGCATCACGATTGTCGGTAATCTCGGCGGAGTGGAAATCGGGGCGGGACTGCGGGCGCATGGCCATTTTGAAAAGCATCCCCGCTATGGCGAACAGTTCAAAGTAGCGGATGTGGAAATTTTGCGCCCGGCGGGTGTGGCGGCGCTTGAGCGTTATCTCGCCTCCGAGATCAAGGGAGTGGGACCGGCGCTGGCGCGCCGGATCGCGCAGTATTTTGGTGAAAGCCTGTCCGATGTGCTCGATCGCGAGTCTCATCGTCTGCGGGAAGTTCGCGGGCTGGGGGCGATCGTGGCGCAGCGAATCACGGCTGCGTGGAGCGATGCCTCCGGTCTGCGCGAGCTGACGGTTTTTCTGCGCGGTCACGGTATCCCGGCGGTACACGCGCGCCGCATTCATCAGCTATATGGCCGGGGTTCGCTGCAGGTGGTGCGGGACGATCCGTATCTGCTGGCGCGCGAAATACACGGCATCGGCTTCCGCACCGCCGACACGATCGCGGAACAACTCGGCATTCCGCGCAATTCAATCGAGCGCGCACGCGGCGCAACGCTCTATCTGCTCGAGCGGATGGCCGAGGAGGGCCATGTGTTCGCGCCGCTCGCATATATCGTGAACCAGTTTTCGAGCGGATTGGAAATGGATGCGGAACTGGCGGCGGCGGCGGTTGCGGAACTGGCGGCGGCAGGCGCCGTGGTGTCGGAACAGCTTGACGATGATCGCATCGTTTATCTGAAGAATCTGCATGAGGCTGAAACCAATGTCGCCCGGCGGCTGATTGCGCTTACGCGTGGCCGTCCGATCGGTCCCAAGCTGGTTGAGTGCGCGATGGCGGCGGCGATCAAAGAAGCGAGCTTTCAATTGTCCATCGAACAGCGCCACGCAATTCACACGGCGCTCAAAAGCCGCGTAACGGTGATCACGGGTGGACCGGGTACCGGCAAGACCACGATTTTGCGACAGTTGATAGCGGGACTCAAAGCCGCCGGAATCCGGGCGACGCTGGCGGCGCCGACCGGGCGCGCCGCGCGGCGGCTAGCCGACACCGCGGGACATGAGGCGAAGACGCTACATCGGTTACTGGAATACTCGCCCGACACCGGCGAATTCATCCGTTGTGAAGCATTTCCGCTGCGCACCAATTACCTGATCGTCGATGAAGCCTCGATGATGGATGTCGAGTTAGCCTCGAGCCTGCTCGAGGCCTTGCCGCCGCAGAGCTCGCTGCTGCTGGTTGGCGATCGCGATCAGTTGCCGTCGGTTGGACCGGGCAGCGTGCTCAAGGACGTAATCGTGTCAGGCCTGGTGCCGGTGGTTGCGCTCAGTCAGGTATACCGGCAGGCGCGCGAGAGCCTGATCGTCGCGAATGCGCATCGCCTCAATCGCGGTCACGCGCCGGAAGCGGCAAATGGCGCAAACGACGATTTTTTCTTCTTCGAACGGGCTTCGACGGAAGATGTAATCGCCACCATCAAGCAGCTCATGTCTCAGCGGTTGGTGGGCAAATTCGGTATCAACGATCCCCGCGAAATTCAGGTGCTGACGCCGATGAATCGCGGCCCATTGGGGACGCAGGCGCTCAATCGTGAACTGCAGGAGCTGCTAAATCCAGGCGGACGGGAGCTGAAGGCGGGCGATCGCCGTTTGCGCGAGGGCGATCGCGTCATCCAGATTCGGAATAACTACGACAAGCTGGTGTTTAACGGCGCCATCGGCAGGGTTGTCGCGGTCGATAGTGAACGCAACGCGTTGACGGTTCTGTATGAAGAGGGAACCGTAAAATATGAGATTTCGGAACTCGATCAGCTCGCGCTGGGCTATGCGATTTCGATCCACAAGAGCCAAGGCAGCCAGTACCCCGCGGTGGTGATACCGGTGCATCAAAGCCACTACCTTATGCTGCGGCGCAATCTGCTCTACACCGCGATCACGCGAGCCGAACGGGTATGCATTCTGGTCGGCGCTCGCAACGCGCTGCTACAGGCCGTGCGCAATGTGGACGAGCGCCGCAGATGGAGCCAACTGAGCGAGCGGCTCAGAATTGCATGAAATCCCGGCGGCGTAATTCGCCGGCGTCACATTTCGGTCCGGGCTCCATTAAAAGTGCGGACGCCCTTGAGGAACGCTTCGATATCGCTCTGCCGAAAGCGCTTGGCCCGGCCGATCGAATGACAGGGCAATTCCCCGCGCCTGACCATTCGGTAAATGGTCATCTCGGTCACCTGTAGCATGCTAGCCAGTTGACTAACGGTATAGAATTCTGGCCTGCTTTGACTTACTAATTCTCGTTTCATGCGGGGTGCGCCTTCTTTAATTTGATGTCGGAGGCCAAGCTGACTGAGGAAAATCTCGCCACTCAATGTTTATGAGTGTGTATTTCATCCCCATCGTGAAGATTTGTCAAGTCTATACCCAGTTAGCTTTAGGGCATAGCGGCACGCTTTACGTTTAGGGGTCGAGATAGCAGTGTTCTCTTTCGCGCCATGGATGTGGAGGAATGCCTCAGCGGCTGCGAGGATAATCCGATAAAACGCGGCTGAGCGTCATTTGTACTATGGTCCGGAGGTTGCGTATCCCACCGGACTTGCCTTTGAGGGGGGATTTAGATGGATGATGTCCAATGGCATGCGCCCTTAAGTGCGAATGCCTGCTGCCCGGTCCTGCCACGTTGCCCAGCGTGCTCGTTGCTGGAAGTGGTTTTTTACCGTTTTGATATTTTCAAGACGAGGTTCGGACGCGAGCCGAGGCCCGACGACCCGCTGTTTTTCGATCCCGAGTCCGATTCGCCGGTACAGGCGGGACCGTTCCAGACTCATAGCCAGCTCGCCGACGCCTGCCGCGAAACCGGCGTGGAACTGGCGCTGTTGAGTAAATTCTGGGACTTGGGGGAGGACACCGTGTAGGGTTTCCGCCGAGACCCTGATTAAGCCGAAAGTTAGCGAGTTTTCAGGGACGCGAGCGCCGCGCGGATTAGCTGCGCGGCGCTCGCTGCAGTATCATCAGGTTCACGAATCGATTGAACCGCCCGCGCAGTTTGCGGACGGTTAGGCGGTGAAATGTTGATTCTGTTCCGGGCAAGCCTGCGCGGTGTTTTTGATCCTGCGTAATAGCGGATATTCGGCGTGAAAATCGGTACACGTCTGGCTCTGGCTTTGTTGATCGCCTTGACCCCGGTCCTGGTGATCTACAGCTATTTCAATTTTCATATTTCCTCACGCGTCTATCGCGATAATTTCCAGCGCGAGACTCGCGCCACCACCCGCAGCCTCCGCGCGGCGCTGCTCGAGGACATCAAGACCGAAGAATGGGATCAGATATCCTCGGTGCTCCAGCAATTACGCGATCAAGGCACCGAGGCCGCCATCTTCAAACCCAATCGCTCGCTATGGTTCGCGCTGCCTAAATTTCCCGCCAAACTTTATCCGCCCAAGACGGCTTTCGCGGTGGTGGACAGAAGAGAAAGCTGGGAAACTGATCGGCAAGTCGGTCCGCGCTATTGGTTCTGCCGGCTCGCGCCGCTGTCGCTCTCTCACCAACCGGCCATCGGTTACATCATGGTGGCCGAGAATCTGACCGAGCTGCGCGAGGATAACGCCCGCCGGTTCATGTCCTCGATTGCCGCGGCAATCATGGTGCTGGTCATGGCCGCCGGTATCATCACACTTGCGACCCGCCGCTACGTAACCCGTCCGCTGGCGGAATTATCGCTGCGCGTTAGCCGTTTTTCCTCCAACGAAGACGATCCCGATCGGGCGTTGGGCCGCAATGAAGTGGAATTGCTGACCGAGGAATTTCGCCGGCTGGACGCCGAGCTGATCATGTCGCGCGAGCGTCTGTTACGGGAGCATCGGCGGCAGCTTGAACTCGAGCGCAACCTGCGTCACTCCGACAAGCTCGCCACTATCGGGATGATTGCTTCCGGGCTGGCCCATGAGATCGGCAGTCCGATGGCGGTTATTCGCGGACGGGCCGAACATCTGCGCATCAATTTAGACCAGCCCGACAAGCTGTGGGAGGGACTGGGCATCATCATTGCGCAGATCGATCGCATCTCGAGTATCGTGCATCGGCTATTGGATTACGCCCGCCGGCGGGAGCCGATGCGGGTGCGCTATGATCTCCGTCAGATTGTGATGCGGGCGCTCAGTCTGATCGAAACCGAAGTTTCGCGCCGCAACATCCGGATGGTCGCCGATCTCGGGAGCACGCCGCTGATCGTCGATTGCGATGCCGATCAGCTTCAGCAGGTGTTCGTTAATTTGGGCCTCAACGCACTTGATGCCATGCTGGCGCAGGACGACGGCCTCCTTTATGTTTCGGCGGCGCCGCTCGATAACGGCCAGGCTGGCTACATGCGGGTAGTCTTCGAAGATAACGGCCCCGGAGTGCCGGCGGAGAACCGGCCACAGATTTTTGATCCGTTCTTCACCACCAAGGAGCCGGGCCGCGGTACCGGCATGGGTCTGGCTGTAAGCCAGTCGATAGTGCAGGACCATGACGGAGAAATAACGATGGAACCGCGTGAACCGCATGGTGCGCGCTTTTTTGTCACGCTTCCGGCCGCGCACGGCGGAGAAGAACAGAGGCAGCTTCAGGCATGACTATCGAACCGGCAACCATTCTGGTCGTCGACGACGATCGCGAAGTTACCAGCATGCTGTCCGACATCCTGAGCGGCGCCGGTTATCGCACGCTGAGCGCCAGTTCGGGAAACGAAGCGCTCCAACTGGTGCGCAATCAAAACCCCGATCTTCTGATTACGGATTTACGGATGACGGGGATGAGCGGTCATCAGCTTCAGGTCGAGATGAAAAAGATCGCGCCCGCGGTGCCGACCGTGATCATCACGGCGTTCGGTTCGATCCAGACCGCGGTCGAATCGATGAAACTCGGCGCGTTTGATTACATCACGAAGCCGTTCAGTAATCAGGATCTGATGCTGATGGTGTCGCGCGCCCTCGAGGATCGCAAACTGCGCCTCGAAGTGAGGCTCCTGCGCGGGGAACTGGCTCGCAGTTATGGACTCGATAACATCATTGCGGCCAACCCGAAGATGCTCGAAATATTGGATCAGCTCCAGCTCGTGGCGCAAAACGATGCCAGCGTGCTGATTCGCGGCGAGAGCGGCACCGGTAAGGATTTGCTGGCGCGCGCGATCCATTTCATGAGCGCGCAGCGCGACGGCGCCTTCGTGCCGGTCAATTGCGCTGCAATTCCAGAGACCCTGCTCGAAAGCGAGTTGTTCGGCTATGTGCGCGGAGCGTTCACCGACGCGCGCCAGCCCAAGACCGGGCTATTCGAATCGGCCAGCAGCGGCACGCTGTTCCTCGATGAAATTGGTGAACTGTCGCCCGCCGTTCAGGCCAAGCTGCTGCGCGCGATCGAAGACAAAATGATCCGTCCACTCGGCGCGACTGCGGAAACGCAGGTGATAGTGAGGATCATCACCGCAACTAATGCCGACCTCGAAAAGATGCTCCAGCAGGGACGCTTCCGCACTGACCTGTACTATCGCCTCGCCGCGGTGACGCTGACCATTCCGCCGCTGCGTGAAAGGCCCGAAGATATTCCACTGTTAATCAAGCATTTTATCGCCCGCGCGGCGGCGCAGGCCGGCCGCCCGGTGCCGCTAATCGAGGCCGAGGCGATGGATGCGCTGTTGCGTTATCCGTGGCCCGGAAACGTACGCGAGCTGCAGAACGCAATTCAGCACACGATTATCCTCATGCGCGAGGGCAGCGTCCGCCGACGCGATCTGCCGGCTAAAATTGCGGGCGACACCGATTCGCCTTCGGGCATGATCGATCAGGCGGTCAGCCGGCGTATCACGATGGATCAACTCGAACGGGAGTATGTGCGGGCGGTGCTGACCTCGGTCGGCGGCAACAAGAGCGAGGCCGCCAGCATCCTGCAAATCGATCGCAAGACGCTCTATCGCCGATTGCAGGACGAAGATCAGAGCTGACCCGCCGCTCAGGCGCATCCACAATCAAGCTTCAGAGCGCTGTGACAAGCATCTATACCGCCTGTTTATCCCTTTGAAAGTCAGAGAAGTTGTTCTTGGCCGAAATAACTAATATATACGCATTGAATTAGTCTTTGACTGATCAGGACGTATCAAGAGGGCGGATATTTGTCCGCATGGAGGGGAAATGTCGAAGCTAAAATTAGTGAAAAGAGGCTTTTTTCGTCTTTCGATGGTAGCTGCTTGGTTGGTAGCGGCCAGCATTGGGCCAATTCCACTTGCCCAGGCCGGCTCAGTTCGTTCCCCACTCGCGGCGCTCGATACCCCGCCTATATCGTCGCAAACGAAGAACCTGTGGGCGGGAAGGTTCTCGGCCGCCAGGGATCAGGAATCAGGCGTTTTTTCCAACAGCCGGCCCGGACCGGTTACTCCGTTGTCCGCTCGTGCCGAAGTCACCGGAACCTATGGATCTACTTCTTGTACCGGGACATGCGATGCCACCAATGGGGACTGCGGCTGTTTGCTATTTAGCGGGCATCTGGCTTCAAACACCAGCACTGGCCAGATTGAAACCGCTATAAATCTTAACCTCGACGATTGTTCACCGTCGCCCAACGGAGCCGTATGCTGCCCCGCCGATGGCGCTGCGATTGCCTTCAATCCGCGGGATACGATTGAACTGGATGTGCTTCTCGCCGGTTCCTACTGCTCTATCTCCACCCCGGGCGGCAGCTTGATTGTAACCGTAAATGCCAACTATTTAGCGGCAGGCGGAAAAGGGCGTTATGCAAATGCCGGTGGTACTGGTAGCAGCCAAATTTCCGGAGTAATCAATGGCCCCGCCGCCTTTGGCTGGATCAACGCCAACGGAAATGTTCAACCAAATCCGTGAGCGCGCCGTTGGTTGAAGTTGCAAAGGACGCCCTTCGGCGTCCTTTGCTTTTTATCGTATGCGCGGATTGCTGATCTTCTGACGAGCGGGTTAGCGCATCGAGACCGTGTGCGGGACGCCGGGGATGGCTTCGGCCGGAGCGTGCTTGCGCGAGCGCAGGAACGCGACCAGATCGTCGAGTTCCTGCGGCTTAAGAATTCCGGCGAAGGCGGGCATGTTGTAGCCGCCGTTCATGATCCGGATCGTGATGTCATTCGCGGTCAGACGATCGCCGATGTAAGTCAGGTTGGGCCCGCGCTCGCCGCCATTGCCGCCGATGTTATGGCAGAACTCGCAGCCGCGCTCATGGAATAGCTGCGCGCCCTGGAAAATCGGACCGCTGGCCGCACCAATCACGCTGACCGGCAACGGTTTGGCGCCGAAATCCGGCGACCATGGCGACCGCCGCCCTTCGATCCAGAATGAAACTATAGTCACCACGATCAGAACCACCGCGGCTACCGCCCACGGGCGGTTCTTTGGATGACGCTCGCCGGCGCTGCCGACGACCGGCACCAATAATAGCCAGATCACCACGATTACCGGCGCCAGTACCATGAAGGCCGATTCAATCGAATGCGGCAGCAGCGCGAGGACCGCGAAATACCAGGTCAGGTACCAGTCCGGACGCGGGTCGCTCGCCAGCAGACTCGGATTGGGCGGTCCGCCCAATTTCGGTGGGCCGATAAAGATGGCCAGCAGCACGATCACGCCCACCACGCCGGTCATGAAGATCACGTCGCGCCAGGCCACATCGGGCCAGAATGCCTCGCCTCGATCTTTCAGCAGCTTTTCGTAACGCGAGCGATAGGTCTTCGGATCCACCGGCTGGCCCGGAACCGGCGGCTCCGAGATGCCGTCGTGAATCACCAGATAAAGATGAATCGCGAGCAGGCCGAAGATCATCGCGGGGATGAAAAATACGTGGAAGGCGAAGAAGCGGCTCAGGGTCGCGCCGCTCAGAGTCTTGCCGCCGAGCAGGAAGCGCGCGGCGGGCTGGCCGATAATCGGCAGTCGTCCGATCTGCTCGGCCGCCACCACCGTCGCCCACACCGCGGTCTGATCCCAGCGCAGTAACTGGCCGGTGAAGCCCATCGCGATCACCAGAAAAAGCAAAAGCACGCCGGTGATCCAGTTGAATTCGCGCGGGTATTTGTAGCAGCCCATCAAAAAGACCTGCGCCATGTGGATGCCGACCATCAGCACCATTAGCGAGGCGCCGAAGAAATGCATCCCGCGCAGCAGATGACCCAGGAAAGCGTCGTTCGTGATGAATTGCAGGACTTCGTAAGCGCTGCCGGTTGACGCGATGTAGCGCGTCGCCAGCGCGATGCCGGTCACCACCTGCACGATGAAGCACATCAGGGTGGCGCTGCCGAACACGTACCACCAGCCGGTGCCGGGCGGGACCGGATGACGCGCGAGATCGCCCAGCAGCTTGAACAGGCCGGTGCGTTCCTCGAAGGCGTCGAGCAGGCGATTTAACAGTGTTCGCATTTGGTTTCCGTCATTCGATCGGAACCGCGCTGGCGCGAATTTCGACCTTGCCGCCGCGTATGCGCACCGGCAGGTGAAACAGTCCGCGCGGCGGCGGTCCGGCGGCGACCGTGCCGTCCGCATAGTAAACCCCGCCGTGACAGGGGCACATGAAAAGCTGGGCCTGCGGCAACCATCGCACCGGGCATCCCAGATGGCTGCAATTCATCGCGAAGGCGGTGAATTCATCGGCGCTGACGCGGCGCAGCCAGGCGGCGGTCTGCGCGGTCACTCCCGCCCATAGCATGGGCGAGGGATCGAGAAAGCTGACCTTGACGGTGGTTCCGATAGCAAATTGGTCGACCGCACCGACTTCGCGCCAGGTCTCGGGCAACTCCTGAAACAATGGTCCCAGAATGAAACCGATTACCGGGATGCCGAGCAGCATCGCGATCAAGCCGCTCAGTCCGATGCTCAGCCAGGCGAGGAACTTGCGGCGTTCCGCGGTGATCGATCCGGACGCCGGAGTTGACGCTTCATTGGGCGGGATTTGCGGTTCATTCGTCATGGATCAGCTCTCCGACCCACTTGGATAGCGCCAGCGCGAACATCAACAGCCCGACCCCGCTGAAAACCCACGAAGTGACCACGCCGAAAAAAATAAACGCGATCGCCAGCGCCATGATCGCGGGCCAATAAGTGGGCGCGGGAATTTTTTCGGGTTTCGGAATCGCCCAGTGCTCCCGGTTCAAGTGATCATCCATCGTTCGCCTCAATTGAATGCTGTCGCGCCCGTTTCCTCGGGGGTGCGATACCATCGCGCCATCACCAGCATAATCGCCGCCAGAAAAGCGAGGCCGCCCGGCACCCACATCAGCAAACCGCCGAGCTTTTGATCGACCGCCGGAGTCAAACCCCACGAATTGCGCAGCAGCGGCAGAATTCCGATCGCGTCGTGCGGATGCGCGTAAGCCGCATACAAGCCTGGCGGTGCGAAAGTGATCGCAATTCCAAGCACGCTGGTGGCCAGCATGCCGGCAAACAGATACAGGATCGCCGGCATCGCGGCCATCCGCGAGCTTTCCAGCGGACTCAGAATCGGCCACCAGAAGATCGTGGCGGTGAGCATAAAGCATAGATGCTCGAATATGTGGATGTCCTCGTTGGCGACGGCCGCATCGAATAACGCCGGCAGATGCCATAGCCACAGGGTTGCGATCGCGAGCGTCCATGCGATCGCGGGCCGGCGCAAAGATCGTTCAAGCGCGCCGAGCGCAGCGATGCTGGTTACGGCGCGCGCGAAGTGCTGCGTAAGTCCGGCGATCAGCAACGGCGGGACAATCAGGATCAGGATCATGTGCTGAAGCATGTGCGCACTGAATAAATAGGTATCGCCCAGCGTGTCGATCGGCGAGGTCAGCGCGACGAACATCAGCACCACGCCGCCGATAAACCAGGCGCTGCGCGAAAGGTCCGATCGATGCGCGGCGAGATAGCCGGCCAGCAAGGCGGCGCATCCGATCGGAATCGAAGGGTCGATATCCCACGCTGTCAGAATTCGATCCATCGCCGTTATATAAACGCCCACAGATAAACGATTGTGAAAATCACGATCCAGACGCCATCGACAAAATGCCAGTACAGTCCGACCGCCTCGAAGGCCTGACGCCGCCGTTCGGTCAGCTCGCCGGTTTGCGCCACGAGGGTCACGATCGCGAGCGCGCACAATCCGGCAAATACGTGCAGGCCATGAAAGCCGGTCAGCGTAAAAAATGTCGTACCGAAAAGATTGGCGCTCCAGGTGACGCCGCTCAGGATCAGATGGGCATACTCGGTGCCCTGGCCGACCAGAAAAATCGCGCCGAGCAGCATCGTCACGATCAGCCAGAGCTGATGTCCCCGGCGCCGCCCGCGGCGCAGACTACGGTCCGCCAGCCACATGGTGACGCTGCTCGCGAAAAGGCTGACCGAGAAGGCTCCCGTTCGCCAGGGATCGAGACTGTTGCGCGCGGTCGGCCCACCGCCGCCGATCGCGTGATAATAAACGTACGCAATTATCAGAATCGCGAAGAAGTTCGCCTCCGACAGGATGAACAGGCTGGTCGCGAGCTTGCTGCGGGACATCATGAACGCGCCGCCCGTTCCATCGCTTCGTCCGCCATCTCGGGATGGGCCAAATCCCACAGCGGACGGCGTCCATGCACCGGCGGCACGCGATCGAAGTTATAGACCGCCGGCGGCGAGGTGGTGGCCCATTCAAGCGTCCACGCATCCCACGGATTATCGCCCGCCGGCGCCCCATTCTGAACGCTAATGAACAGGTTCCAGATAAAAACCAGCGTGGCCAGCAGCAGCAAAAACGCGCCGATAGTCGAGATCAGGTTGAAGGCGGCCCAATCGGGCAGCGCAGGATAGGTCCATACCCGCCGCGGCATCCCCATCATGCCCAGCAGATGCTGGATCAGGAAAGTCATGTTGAAGCCGATCAAGGTGAGCCAGAAATGCCACTTGCCCCAGCTTTCGGAAAGCATCCGGCCGGTGATTTTGGGGAACCAGTAGTAGATACCGGCGAAAATTCCGAAAATTGAGCCGCCGAACAGCACGTAATGAAGATGCGCCACCAGGTAATAACTGTCGGTCAACTGCCAGTCGAGCGGCACCACCGCGAAGCTCACGCCCGATAGCCCGCCGATCGTGAACATCAGCAGGAATCCGACCGCGAACATCATCGAGGTGGTGAAGCGGATACGCCCGCCGTACATGGTGGCCGACCAGTTGAAGATTTTGACCCCGGTTGGCACCGCGATCGCCATGCTTGCGGCGCCAAAAAAAACCTCCGACAGATGGCCGAGTCCCACCGCGAACATATGATGGCCCCACACCGCGAGACTCAGAAAGGCGATCGCGACGGTCGAGGCGGCGACGAAGCCGTAGCCGAAGATCGGCTTTCCCGAAAAGACCGGGATAACCTCGGAAATTATTCCGAACGCGGGCAAAATCATGATGTAGACTTCAGGATGACCGAAGGCCCAGAAGAAGTGCTGCCACAACAGCGCCGATCCACCTGACGCGGGGGTGAAAAAGTTTCCGTTAAGCAGCCGATCGATCAGCAGCATCACGATCGCGCCATTGAGGACCGGCAACGCCATCACCATGAGCCATGAATTGACGAAGGCCATCCACGCGAACAGCGGCAGGCGGCGCAGCGACATCCCCGGGGCGCGCAGGTCGAGCACCGTGACGATCACGTTGATCGCGCCGCTCAGGCTGCCGATTCCGATCGCCGCCAATCCCAGCAGCCAGTAGTTCTGTCCCGGTAGCGATGAAAAGGCATTTTCGCTCAACGGCGCGTAGCTGAACCATCCATTGTCCGGCGCGCCGCCATCGAAAAAACTGAAGTAGAGCACGATTCCGCCGAAGATCTGGATCCAAAAGCTCAGCGCGTTCAGGCGCGGAAACGCCATGTCGCGCGCGCCGATCATCAGAGGGACCAGGTAGATGGTAAACCCGGTCAGCATCGGCATCACAACCAGAAAAATCATGGTGGTGCCGTGCATCGTGAAAAGCTGGTTATACGCATCCGGCGGCAGAAAATGATTATTCGGCACCGCAAGCTGGATTCGCATCAGCAGTGCTTCGATCCCGCCGATACCGAAGAATACCAACGCGCCGAGCATGTACATGATGCCGATCTGTTTGTGATCGACCGAGGCGACCCAGCTCAGCAGCCCCTCATGGGGTTCGCTTGCCGGCAGGGCAGCTTCCGCGCCGGGCGCCATCACCTGATTCATTTAAGCGTCTCCAGGTATGCGGTCAGCGCTTTCGCGTCGGCATCGCTGAGCTGAAAATTCGGCATGTGGGTGTCAGGTTTGATCGAATTGGGATCCTTAAGCCATCGATATAGATTGCCGGGCGTATTATCGGCCGCACCCGCTGCGATCGTGGTGCGGCTGGCGAGATGACTCAGATCGGGGCCGATCTGCTGATTACCGGGGGTGCCCGCGATCGTATGGCAGTTCACGCAGGTGTTGTGCTCGAACAGCTTAAGCCCGGCGGCGGCCGCGCCACCGGTGGGCGACGGCGGAACCCGAAGTTGCGCCTGCTGCCATCGTTGAAAATCGGCAAGCGGCTGCGCGATCACGCGGAATCTCATCCAGGCGTGCTCATTGCCGCAGAACTCCGCGCATACGCCGAAGTAGGTGCCGGGACGATCCGCCTCCAGCCAGACGTGATTGGGATGGCCCGGCACCATGTCGATCTTGCGCACCAGCTCGGCGACCCAGAAATCGTGGATCACATCGGCGGATTCGAGATCGAGCAGCCATCGCTGGCCCACCGGGATGTGGATTTCGTTGGCGGCGATCACGCCGGATTTCAGGTAGTCGGCCTCCCACCACCATTGATGACCGATGATGCGCAACTGCAACGGATCGTCGGCCGAAATCGGCGGGTCGCTGGCGCGCATGGTTTGCACCGTGAATACGAAGATGATCGCCAGCAGGATGATCGGGCCGAGCGTCCATGCGATCTCGAGATTGCGCGAGCCAAAGGTCTGGCGCGGCGGTGGAGCGCCGGGACGATCGCGATACTTGACGATCGCGTAGGTGACGATCCCGAGCACCAGCAAAAAGATTGCGCCGAGAACCACCAGCATCGCGACAAACAGATGGCTGATCTGTGCGGCGAACGGCGAGAGCGGGTTGAGCGTGGATATCTCGGGCATCCTGAACCGCGGCGCAAAAAAACAAGCTTGTGTGCGCGGAAAACTAGCCCACTGTTCTCCCGATTACAAGTTTAGGCACCGGAACTTGAAAGCAGGTAGCGAGGGAGTCTTCGCAGGTTAGTGTCTGATCGCTGCGGATGCGGTTATCGACTCGTGACCCTCGTCGATGCCAAATAGCCGGCGCTCGATTCAAGCGGTTGCGGACCGCTCCACCGGCAGACCGGCCGCGCGCCACTCAGGATATCCATCTTCAAGCCGAAAGGCTTTGAAACCGCGCTTGCGAAGCTCGGCCACCGCCTCGTAGGAGAGTACGCAATATGCTCCGCGGCAGTAGGCGACGATTTCCTGCTCAGGCGGCAACTGTCGCAGGCGGCGTTTGAGCTGGCGCAGCGGCAGGTTGAGTGCGCCGGGCAGGTGACCGGCGGCGAACTCCTCCGCCGGGCGGGTATCGATCACGGTGACCAGACCCGCGCGCATGCGCCGTATCAGTTCCTTGCGCGATACCGCTTCGAGGCTGTCGCGCTCGCGAAAGTAGCGTTTGAGCACCGTCTCTACCGCGCCGACATTGCGCTCGGTGATCCGGCGTAACGCACCGAGCAGGGCAATGATATCGCGGTCGGCGAGTCCATAGATCACCCGCTTGCCGTCGCGGCGCGCCTCGACCAGTCCCGCGCGGCGCAATTGCTGCAGATGCTGCGAGCTATTGGCGATCGTGAGTCCGCTCAGGCCGGCCAACTCCTCGACGCTGCGATCGATCTGCGCCAGCAACTCAAGCAGCTCCAGGCGAGGGGCTGAACCGAGAGTACGCGCCACCGCGGCGAACTGTTCGAATATTGCACGCTTGGGATTTTCGCTTGACATACAAAAGGAGTTCGCCTTATTCTCATTCAAGAAACTAATTGAATGTTTGAAACAAGTCAATGAAAATATCGACCGTGGACGCGGAGCGACGGCCATGATCTTCAAACCTTTTTATTATTTCGATACCGGCTGTGCGGCCTATGTATTTGGCTGCAGCACCTTGGGTAAGTGCGCGGTGGTCGATCCGCAGGCGCGCGACATCGAGAGCTACGCCGCATTCGCCGAAACCAAGGGGATGCGCATCACGCATGTGATCGATACTCACCTCCACGCCGATCATCTTTCCGGCGGACGTTCGATGGCCGCCCTGGCGGGCGCAGTCTACTGCCTGCATCGCTCGGCGGAAGTGTGGTTTGCGTTTGCGCCGCTCGACGATGGCCAAACGATCGAATTGGGCAATACGATCGTGCAGGTTATCCATACGCCGGGCCACACCTCGGAGAGCATATGCCTACTGGTAAGCGACTTGCGCCGCGGTCCTGAGCCGTGGTTTCTGCTCAGCGGCGATACGCTTTTCGTCGGCGCGGTTGGACGGCCGGATTTACCCGGCCATACCAGGGACAACGCCGCGCAGCTCTACGCCAGCTTGCAAGAGAAATTGCTGACGCTGCCCGCGACACTGGAAGTTTATCCAGCCCATTTCGCCGGCTCCGCTTGCGGCGCGGGGATGAGCGGCAAGCCTGCCACCACGCTCGCTTTCGAACAGCGCTGGAATCCCACGCTGGCGCTTAACCGGGATGATTTTATCGCGACGGTAAGCGAAGGCATTCCCGCGAAGCCGGCCGCGATGGAAGCGATCCTGCGGGCTAACCAGGGACTCGCCGGATGACTCCAGCGGGCGTGGCATCGCCGATGGCAGGCTCCAGGCCGATTCGGCTCGGCATCCGGCCGAACCTCGCGCAGTTCAGCCTGCTGGTGCTGATCAATGCCTTCGTGGGTGCGATGGTGGGGCTCGAACGCAGCATCCTGCCGGCGATTGCCGAACAGGATTTTCACCTCGCGGCGAGTGCGGCGGTGCTGTCCTTCATCGTCGTGTTCGGCCTGGTCAAGGCGCCGACCAACTATTTTGCGGGCCGTCTGTCGGACTTTGTGGGGCGCAAAGCGATATTGGTGGGTGGATGGATCGTCGCGATGCCGGTTCCGTTCCTGCTGATGTGGGCGCCGTCGTGGAACTGGATCCTGTTCGCCAACGTCTTCCTTGGCGCCAGCCAAGGTCTCACGTGGTCGACCACCGTCAACATGAAGATCGATCTCGCCGGTCCCGAACGACGCGGGCTGGCGATGGGACTGAACGAATTCTCAGGTTACGGCGCAGTCGCCGTTTCCGCGCTTGCGACCAGCTATGTCGCGGCGCGCTATGGTCTGCGGCCGCAGCCGTTCTACCTGGGTGTGGCATTTGCCGTCGCTGGACTACTGCTATCAGCTCTGTTGGTTCGCGAGACCCACGGCCACGCGCGGCACGAAGCACAGCAACACCCGGCGCAGCTAACAGCGGGAACTATCTTTCAGCGCGAAATCTTTCTGCGCACCTCGTTTCTCGATCGTGACCTGTCATCGATAAGCCAGGCGGGTCTGGTCAACAATCTGAACGATGGGATGGCATGGGGGCTTTTCCCATTGTTTTACGCGGCGGCCGGGCTTTCGATCGAACGGATTGGCTGGCTCGCCGCCATCTACCCGGCGGTGTGGGGTATCGGACAGCTATTTACCGGCGCGTTATCCGACCGCGTGGGCCGCAAGTGGCTCATCGCCGCTGGGATGTGGACTCAGGCCGCAGGTATCGCGTCGATCGTGCTCTCGGCCCGGTTTCCAGGCTTCGCGGCCGGTGCGATTCTGCTCGGGGCCGGCACCGCGATGGTGTATCCTACCCTGCTGGCGGCGATTGGCGATGTGGCGCATCCGGCTTGGCGCGCCTCGTCGGTCGGCGTGTATCGATTGTGGCGCGATCTCGGCTATGCGATCGGAGCGCTGCTGGCTGGCGTCACGGCCGATATGTTGGGTATCAATGCGGCCATCTGGCTAATCGCGGCGATAACCTTTTTTTCGGGCCTGATCGTGGCGGTCCGCATGCAGGAAACGGGGCGCCTCGCGGCTAGCGCATAATTTCGTTGAGGCCGGCCGGGCCGCAGTACTTAACCAGATTCATATATTCCGGCGGCGCCTCGTCGTTCACCAGCGTGTCCTTACCATCGGGCGTGGCGTCGCCGAAGTGGGTGGCATGATTTCGTTGGATGTCCCAGGCTTGACTGATCTGCGATCCACTTACCAACTGCGGTCCGACGCCGGGCACCACGCGCGTGCGCGCCAGGATGCCGAAGATCTTCCACAACTTCATGTTCGAATCGTACAGGTCTTCCCACAACGGCGCCCAGGTCTCCTTGTCGACGTACATGATACGTTTGCCGTAACAGTAGCCCGCCGCTTGCGAAGGTATACGTCTTACGTCCAGTACGTATACATCGCGCAATTCCCAGTTACCCCATGAGGGTTTCGGCCATGCCAGCGGCATATAGTACTCAACCGGAAAACTGCCTGCCTTGGCATTGTATTCAGTCAGCACCAGGATTTTCTTCTCGCCGATCACCTTGGCATCGAAGCGCGTGATGTTACCATTGAATCCGAAGCGAAAATCGTCGGGAGTGAAATCGCTGCCGAAGGCGGGCGCACATCGCGAGGCGGTATTGCCGCGCAGCACGCGGCGCAGCTCGGGCACAAAAGCATATATGTCTTCGGGCTTGGTGAGGTCCTGATAGAATATCGTCAGGCTGGCCTTATACTTCATCTCCTCCGGCTCTTCGACCATCGACCATTCGGTATAGTCCTTGGGCGGCGCTCCCGGCACTACCATCTGGGTACCCGGATCGGTGTTATGCTGTAGCTGGCGATAGACGAAGGTTACCTTGGTGCAGGAGGTGTTATTGTACGCATCCTCACTGCATAGGCTGGTCAAATCGCTGACCGGCGCTACTATCAGGTGAGGCAGGTATCGATACCACAGGTTGGCCAGCATCTTCCATCCGCGTTGCGGTTCCTGCGGGTTCGGAAATGGGATACCGGCAACATAATTGTCGATAGTATGCCCGCCGTCAGGCATGGCTATCACTTTGACGCCGCCGGCGTACTTCTCAGTGGCTTCCAGGTAGCCTTTGGGCAGCGGATGAATAACCGTCGGGCCGACGACCATCTTTAGGTCGGAGGGCATCTTCCAGTAGTACTTTCCCTCGAACAGCACCTGCATCCCACCGGGCATGAACTGACGATATTGCTGCCAGTTAGCCATCGTGATTGTGGTGCCCGGCGGGATCGCGTCGGGCGGCGCCGCAACCGCGATCGCACCGGTGAACATTACGAGAGTGCATGAAATTACAGCGAAGAATCCGGTCCGCGTCACTTCAGTCTCCTTGCCATTGGGAAAGCGATATAGCGGCCATGTTAACTCGCGCGCCGATCGCTTTCGGCTTTCAATAGTCCAGCCCAGGTCGAGGGACCGTAACGCCGCTGGCGTCCGGAAGTCAATTCTTCGCTTCCGTTTGCGGCAGGATTTTCTCTAACTATACTAGCGACCGATAGCGGGTTGAGTTTTGCTGAATCTGTGACAGGATGGGGCCGTTTAGGACTGCACGGGCAGTGCGGTTAATCCCGCCGCTTTATACGGAGGCCTCCGATGGCTGAATACAAAAAGAAGGAAGCTCGCGAATGGGCGCGGGCCAAGATGCACGGGATCGCTAACGTAATAATCCCGAGCTACACCCACGATCTGATGCATCTGAACGAACGCGGCATCCGGCATGACGTTCGGCGCGAGATCGAACTGGGTTTCTGGGGCACGCTGCTGGTCTCGGAGACCGCGCTCACGGTTGAGGAGTATGGCGATTTCGTCACCTGGGCGGTGGACGAAGCGAAGGGGCGGCTGAAGCTGATTCATCACGCCGCCTTTAATACGCTCGGGGAAAATATCCGGGCGGTCGAAATCGCGCAGGCTAACGGCGCCGAACTGATCCTGCTGTCGTATCCCGCCAACTTTTATCCCGAAACCGCGGAAGCAATTTACGACTACACCAAGGCTTTTTGCGACGCGACCGACCTCGGCGTAATTCTGTTCCCGGTTCCGCTCTGGGGCTTCGAGCGTATCCATCCCGCCGGGATGCCGCCCGCGACCATCCGCAAGCTGGTTGACGATGTGCCCAATATCGTTTGCATCAAGGCCGAAGGCGGGATGCCGGCGATAGGCGGCTTCGTCGAGACCTGGCTCACTCTGTCGCAGAAGGTGGTGGTGACCTTTCCGATTGAGTCGGAGGCGCTGCCGCTCGCCACGCTGGTTCCGATGCAGTTTATTGGCACCAGCAATTCCGAGTATTACGGCCCGATGGTGCCGCGCCTGTTCAATATGATTCGTGACGGTCAGAAAGAAAAAGCGATGGAGCAGTACTGGCAGTACCATCCGGCACGGATGGCTAACGAACAGTTGTTCGCCTCGGTCAAGGGCGCGCACTTTCTGCATCGGATGGCCTGGAAGTACCAGGCCTGGTTGCAGGGCTTCAATGGCGGGCCGCTGCGCCAGCCCACGATGCGTCTGCATGACCCGCAAATGAAGGCGCTGCGCGGTGCGCTGACGGCCTCGAAACTCGACCCAACGCCGCTGCCCGATCGCGATTACTGGATCGGCCGTAACCCCGCCTGAGCCGTCGCCATGACGATTCTTCTCGACGCCAACGAGGTCGAGCATCTGGCGTCGATGCCGCGCCTGGTCGAGGCGGTTGAACGCGGTGTGCTCGAAGAAGCCAACAGCACTGTGGTGCTGCCCGCGCGCATGAATCTGAACATGCGCGACGGCGGCTTCTTCCGCGTGATGCCGGCGCTGATCCATGGCCGTGGCGTGATGGGCTACAAGGTCTTTCACGGCTCGATCGAAACCGGTGTGCGCTACCTGATCGTCATCTACTCGCAGGAAAGCGGCGAGTTGCTCGCGATCATGGACGCGCATTACCTGACCGCGGCCCGCACCGGCGCCACCACCGGCGTCGCCACCAAATACATGGCGCGCAAAGATACTCCTCATGTCGCGGTAATTGGATCGGGATTGGAGGCGCGTACCAACCTGCTTGGCGTGATGGCGGTGCGGACAGTCAAGCGCGTCACGGTTTACAGTCCCAATCCGCAACGGCGGAAGGCCTTCGCCCGCCGCATGGCAGAAGAACTGGGGATCGAAATTATTCCGATGGACAGCCCGGAAGCGGCGGTGCGCGACGCCGATATCGTGGTGGTCGGCACCAATACCACCGGGCGCGCCGCGACGATCGCGTACCAGGGCGCATGGTCGCAAGCCGGCATGCATATCAACTCGATCGGCTCCACCATGCTCCGATTGCGCGAGATCGATCCCGATACCTTTGGCAACGCCGGGCGTATCGTGGTCGATTCGCTCCATCAGGTGCGCGAAGAATCGGGCGACGTGGTGGCCGCGATCAAGGAAAACAAGTTTCCCGCCGAGCGCGTGTTCGAGTTGAAGGACATCGTGGGCGGCAAGGTTGCAGGCCGTGGCGAGGATCGCGAGATTACGCTATTCAAATCGGTCGGTACCGCGATTCAGGATGTGATGGCGGGCTTCGCAGTATATGAAGAAGCCGTTCGCCAGGGGCGCGGTCGCGACGTGGGCGAGTTGCTGAGCGTAAAGCAATTCGGATCGTAAGGCGCACAAACCAGATTGGATGAGGCACTGATGCAAGCACAGTTCAAAGGCAAAATTGCGTTGATAACCGGAGCCGGAGCGGGAATCGGCCACGCTATCGCGATCGAATGGGGACGGCGGGGCGGGTTCGCGATCGTCACCGACATGGTGGCCGAGCAGGCGCGCGATACGGCCGCGGAAATCGAACGGGCGGGCGGCCGTGCGATCCATCGGTCGCTCGACGTCAAGCGTTTGGATCAGATTCGGGAGACCTTTGCCGGGGCAATCGCGGAGGCCGGCGGCCTCGATGTGCTTTTCAACGTGGCCGGCACCAATCTGATGCGCAATGTCGAGGAGATGGAGGACGAGGAATGGTACTCGATTATCGATACCAACCTAACCTCGGTCTATCGATGCTCGAAAATCGCGGTTCCTGAAATTCGCAAGCGCGGCGGTGGCGCGATCGTCAACACCGCTTCGATCGCCGGCATTTTGGCGGAGAATCGATGCGCCGCGTACAGTGCCAGCAAGGGCGGCGTGATCCTGCTGACCCGCAACATGGCGATGGATTTCGCCCCGTATGGGATTCGCGTCAACGCGATCTGCCCCGGCTCGACCCGTACCCCGCGCACCGAGAGCTACCTGCGCAAAGCCCCTGGACAGGAGCGCGCGATCGCCGATCTGGCGCCGATGAAACGCTTCGCCGAGCCCGAAGAGATTGCGCGCCCGGCAATCTTTCTCGCCTCGGATGAAGCTTCGTACATCACCGGAGCCTCGCTGGTGGTCGATGGCGGCCTGACCGCGGGTTTCAAATTGCCGCTGTTCGATCAACTATAAACCCATGTCGAACCTGGCGATTCGCTGGCCGGCCAATCAGGCCGAGTTGCCCAAAGCGGCGTTCCATCGCGAGGACCTGTTTCAGCGCGAGATCGAACGCATTTTTCTGGGTCCCGAATGGCATCCCGTGGCGCATCGCGCCGAACTTCCGAAGCCGGGAGATTTCAAAACGTTCCGGCTCGGCACCGCGCCCATAATCGCGATCCACGGCGAGGACGGGAAAATTCGCGTCTTCTTCAATTCATGCACCCATCGCGGCACGCAGCTTCAGACGCAGGCGCGCGGGCATGCCAAAGAAGTCGAATGCCCGTACCATCGATGGCTGTTCAACACCTGCGGCGATCTGCTTGCGGCGCCGGGCAGCGAGAGCTTTCCGGAGAGTTTTCGCAAGCAGGATTACAACCTGCGCGAGTTGCGATCGTCCGATTATTACGGAGTGATTTTCGTTACCGCCAGCCCGGCGGCGCCCGCGCTGGAGGACTATCTCGGCGAGCTCAAGCCATTGTTCGCCAAGGTGCTTGGCGACAGCCGGTTAACGCTGCTGGGCTACCAGAAAGTGATGTTTTCCTCCAACTGGAAGGAATACAACGACAATGAGGGCTACCACGCTCCGCTGCTTCATCGCGCCTTTCGGCTGTTGAAGTGGCAGGCCGGCAAGGGTACTCAACGCGCGACCGAATATGGTCACGTGGGTCTCGACGCCGAACTTCAAAGCGTGCCCAATTCCGACTTTCTGAACGATCCTTCGCTGGTTCAATGCCGTGACGGCACCGCCCCCAAGTCCGTGATTATCGCGCTGTTTCCGCTGGCGACCGTGCTGAAGCATATCGACGTGATAAATATCCGTCTGGTGATTCCCCATTCGGTGGATGAAACCGAAGTTCACTACGCCTACTTCGCTCATCAGGACGACGATTCCGCGATGCTGCGTCATCGGCTACGGCAGTCCTCGAACCTGCTCGGTCCGAGCGGCTTCGTCTCGCTTGAAGATGGTGCGGTGTTCAATCGCATCCATCAGGGATCGATGACGCCGGGTAACGTCCGCTATCAAAAGGGTATCGGCGCGCCCATTGCGCCGCCATGTATTGTGGGACAGAACGATGAATCGGCCAATCCGCTCAGATGGGAGTACTACCGCAAAGTGATGGAGATCGAACGTGAACGGCTCTAACGTACCGGCGGCGGTGGACGCGCTGCAAAGCAGATATATAAGCTCGCTCGACCGGCGCGATTTCGATGCGTGGCTCGGATGCTTCGACGAGCAGGGCAGCTACATCTGCATCTCGCGCGAAAACGAAGAGCAGAGTTTGCCGCTCGCGATCATGATGGACGACAGCCGCGAGCGCCTAAAGGATCGCGTCAGCTATATTACGCAGGTCTGGGCCGGCACCTTCGAGGATTATTGGACGCGGCATTTCGTTCAGCGGCTCGAATGCACTCCGAATGGAGCGGACAGCTATCTGGTGGTGAGCAACTTTACCGTGTTCTACACCTCGGCGCGGGGCGGCTCGGAAATTCTGGTGGCAGGCTGTTACGCCGATCAGGTGATAGTCGGAGCGGACGGCACTGCGAAGTTTCGCGCGAAGAAGGCGGTCCTGGATACCACCACCACACCGCGCTACCTCGTGTATCCCGTGTAATTTCGCCACTTGACTCGTTTTGGCGCGGGTTACAAGCTGGCGGCGTGCTGTACGTCGATTACATGAAGCTGCCGCGCCGCGAGGATTGGGATAAGCATTTCGCCTGTCCTTCCGACTCGCGCACCAGCGCTGCGCTTGCCGCCGCAGGTTCGGTAACGGTTTTCAGCACCGCGATCTTCGTGGTCTTCGAGATCGCGCAGGCGATCCTCACCTCCCATACGCATAGGGTCCGGCTGCTGCCGCTTTCGACCGCAGCGTTTGCCGCGGTGGCTGCCGGAATTATCTATACCGCGATGACCTCGATCCAAATGGCGGCGACGCTCAACCATGCGCCACCGGCCATGCGCGCGAACCGCTTTCAGACAGTGATGTGGACCTGTGCGCGCGAGACGATGCGCCTGTCGTTACGCTTCCCAATTGGATTGACGATCGCGATTCTGCTTTGCCAATGGTTCCCGCTGACGGCGGGTGCGCCGCACCTGGCCTGACCCGCGGGAACTGCCTGGCAAATTTAAAAACTACCCAATTGTGCGGGTGAAGGTTCGCAGGGTGGCTTCCATCACTGGTGCAAGACCTTCGGTATAGGCCTGGTAATGGCTGAGGCCGGGCAGGATGATCAATTCCTTCGGATCGCCGGCCAGTTCGTATAGCCGCACCGATTCCTCCCATCCCACGAGGTAATCCTTTTCGCCGGCTATCAGCAGCAACGGGCGGGGCGCGATTCGATGCACCACCTGTTCAGGCCGGTAACCCATGATGTCTTCCGCGGTCTCCAGCGGCAGCATGATGCGCAGCGCCGACAGGCTTTGCCCCTTGTACAACTCCTCTTCGGCCGGGGTGCCGAGCAGGATTTCCGAAAAATCCACATATTCGCTCGAGCCGGTCAGCACTCGGCGCTCACGATCGCGCGCCACCTTTTCGCGCAGGGCGTAGTATTCCCATAGCCGCCGCGCGTTGCGCGTCCAGCGGTCGCCATCGCCGAACGTCACCACGCTGGAAACGGCCTTGACGCGCAAATCGGCGGCCGCCGCGCCGATCGCGGTGGCGCCGCCGTAGCTGATGCCGAACATGCCGATCCGATTCGGGTCGATCCGATCGTGGGTGGCCAGAAACGTGAGCGCGTTGATCGCGTCTTCCTCGCGCTCGCGCGAAATCAGCCGGTTCTTTGGGCCCTCGCTTTCGCCGAAGCCACGATAGTCAAAAGCCAGCGCCGCATAACTTGCGCGCGTGAATTCGGCGGCGAACGAAGGCATGATCACCTTGCGATCGGCGCGCAGGCCATGACAAAGCACCACCGCCGGACACTTGCCGGCGCCAGCCCGGTTCTCGGGCAAATAAAGGGTCGCCGCGAGCCTGGTTCCCGAACTATAGAAACTCACTTCTTGTTGCGCCATCGCCATTGCCGCTCCTCAAAATCGTATTCGTCGAGCCGGCCGGATTTGATGCGATCCCGGCCCGCTTCGAACAATCAGCTCTGCGACGCACTATACAAACTAGTGGGCCATCACGCTAAGCCGGCAGCGTGCCCGCGTACCGGCCAAGTCGGTAACTTTTGCCATGCCGGGCATGGTCTGGTGACAATCTTGAGATCCTCGCTGATTAATCGTTGTTGACTTAAATATTAGCGGGTGTTATCCGAGCGAGACGCGGCGTAAGCATAAACCATCTTGAGCCTGGAAGCTCGAGTTTGAACGCGCGAGAGGCGTGGCCTCTTGCCCAACCCGGTCCACGGCTGAGTGTGCGGGGAAGGCGCTTGGGTGCGATCGGTCAGGAGTGGGACATGCGGAAGGCATTAGCCTGTTGTTTGGTCGGTTTGATCGCCTGTGTGGCGATCCCGATCGGGGCGCAAGCGGCTGAATCCGAGATGGATCCGATCCCACCCGGAACGGTCATCACCGAAAAGAACTGGGCACAGTACAAGCAGTACATGACGCCGGGCCTGCAGGCGTTATGGGCGGGAACGTACACCTGGAGCCTGGGTCCTCAATACCAGATGACGATCGATTCGACTCATCATTACCCAACTTCGCCAACCTACGCGAAGTACACTGAGGAATACTCAAAAAATGTTCAGATCGAGACGCTGCCCAACGGCCGCCATATCCTGAAGAACTATGTGGCCGGTCTGCCGTTCCCAAATGCACAGGAACCGATGAAGGGCTGGAAAATTCTAGCCAACGACTGGTACGCCTACGTCCCGCACGTCATTTGTAACGATACCACGGGGCAGGTCTTCCGCGATCGGATCGGCAATGTTACCTCGAATGAATTTGTGGTCGTGCTGCGGATTTACGATCATATCGCCGATGCGGGGGTGCCGATCAGCGATCCCTCTCAATCAGGTGTCTACTATTCCGAATATTTTGAATTGACCAAGCCGGAACAGGCGCGATATACCGCGATTCTTACCGTGTATTACCGCGATCAGACCCGAAACGAGGACACTTTTCTGTTTGTTCCCGCCTTGCGCCGCACGTTGCGATTGTCGTCCGCCGCGCGATGCAGCCCGGTGTTCGGTTCCGATGCGACCAACGACGATACCCGGCATGGCGCGTTTAACGGCAACATCACCAAGTTTGACGCGACCTGGCTGCGCGACGCTCAAGTAATCATGCAGCCCAACCCCGATGTCATCAAATCGGGGAACATGGACGAATTCCTTCCGCCGCTGTTCTTTCCGAAACCGGATGTCGGCAAATGGGAGGTGCGCGGCGTGGATGTGATCGATGCGCGGCACATACCGGCGTTGCGCGCGGGTTATTGCTACGGCAAGCGCATCCTGTATTGCGACAAGGAATCGCACAACGCCAAATGGGCGGAAATGTACGACGAGAACATGAAGCTCTGGAAGATTTTCTATGATCCGCAAGGGATGGTGAAAACCAGCGAGGGCAGCTTCTGGACCAACGCCGCCTGGGGCACCATCATCGACGTGCAGAACGTGCACGAGAGTTTTGTCCATCTTTCGGGATCGAGCGGGCCGTTTCGCGCCAATGCCGCCTGCGAAAATGTCGATGGGCTGAACCTCACTGATTCTGGCCGCTATGGCAGTGTAGGCGGATTGTCACAGATCATGCGCTGAGCTATTGATTCCAGTTGTTCTAATTCGCGGAAGCCGGGACTTTCCCGGCCTCCGTTTTGTCACTAAAAGGGCCATTTCCAATCGCTGATTGCGGGCCGATCCATTCCGTTTTCGAAAGCGAAGTTCAAGTTGTCCCGAATCTGATCCTTCAGCCAGTCTTTGACGTGGGCGCCGCGAACCTGCAGCCGGGGTATGCGATCGATGGCATCTATCGCCAGGGTGAAGCGATCCGCCTGGTTCCAGATCGCCAGTTGCAATGGCGTATTGACGTTGCCCTTTTCCTTGTAGCCGCGCACGTGAAGATTCTCATGATTGTGGCGGAGGTACGCCAGTTTATGAACCAACCACGGATAGCCATGAAAGTTGAATATGACCGGTCGATCGATGGTGAAAAGGCTGTCGAAGTCGCGATCGGACAGCCCGTGCGGATGCTCGCTGGGCGGCTGCATCATGAACAGATCGACCACATTGACGAATCGGATTTTGATGTCGGCGAACTTTTCCCGCAGCATAGCGGTGGCCGCCAAAGCTTCGACGGTCGCGACATCGCCGCAGCTCGCCATCACCAGGTCAGGTTCGCCGTCCTGATCGTTGCAGGCCCAGTCCCACATGCCGGCGCCTTTGGCACAATGCCTGATCGCATCGTCCATCGACAGGAATTGCGGATGGTCCTGCTTGTCGGCGACGATCACGTTGACGTAGTTGGTGCTGCGCAGGCAATGGTCGGCGACGCTGAGCAGGCAATTGGCGTCGGGTGGTAAATAAATCCGGGTGACCACGTTCGACTTGTTGGTCACCACGTCGATGAAACCTGGGTCCTGATGAGTGAAGCCGTTATGGTCCTGGCGCCATACGGTGGAGCTGAGCAGGATGTTCAGCGATGAAATGGGCGCGCGCCAGGTCACCTCGCGCACCGATTTTTCCAGCCACTTGGAATGCTGATTGAACATCGAATCGATGATGTGGGCGAAGGCTTCGTAGGTATTGAACAGGCCGTGACGGCCGGTCAGTACATAGCCTTCGAGCCATCCTTCGAGCGTGTGCTCGCTCAACATCTCCATCACGCGGCCGTCGGGCGCGAGTTCGCCACCGTCCTGGTCTTCGGGCTTGTATTCTTCGAGCCAGGTTTTCTTGCTCGCCTCATAGATCGCCTGCAGTCGATTGGAGGCCGTCTCGTCGGGGCCGAATACTCTGAAATTATTCATATTCCGGCGCATCACGTCGCGCAGGAACTGGCCCAGAATGAAAGTGTTTTGCGCCGTGATGGTGGCTGGTTTGGCCACTTCGACCGCGTAGTTCCGGAAATCCGGCATCCGCAACGGTTCGCGTACGAGGCCGCCGTTCGCGTGCGGATTGGCGCTGATACGGCGCGTGCCGGTGGGCGCCAGTTCGCGCAATTCGGGAATCAGGCGGCCTTTTTCGTCGAACAACTCTTCCGGACGGTAGCTACGCAGCCAGCTTTCCAGCAGTTTCAGATGAGCTGGATTTGAGATTACATCGGTAATCGGCACCTGATGGGCTCGCCAGAAACCTTCGACCTTGTGGCCGTCCACTTCTTTAGGCCCGGTCCATCCCTTGGGGCTGCGCAGGATGATCATCGGCCAGCGCGCCCGTTGAGCCTTGCCGCTGCGGCGTGCTTCGCCCTGAATCGAACGAATCTCATCGAGGCAGCGATCCAGCGTTGCCGCCATTAGTTGATGCATTACTTGAGGATCGTCGCCCGCGACCACATGGGGCGTGTAGCCATAGCCCAGCATCAGGCTTTCCAATTCTTCGGGGTCGATGCGCGCGAGGATGGTAGGATTGGCGATTTTATAACCGTTGAGATGAAGCACCGGCAGCACGGCGCCATCGCGAATAGGATTAAGAAATTTGTTCGAGTGCCATGAGGTGGCCAGCGGTCCGGTTTCCGACTCGCCATCGCCGACCACCGGCACCACCAGCAGATCGGGATTATCGAAGGCTGCGCCGAATGCATGCGAAAGGCTGTAGCCGAGTTCGCCGCCTTCGTGAATCGAACCCGGGGTCTCCGGCGTCGCGTGCGATCCTATGCCGCCCGGAAACGAAAACAGCCGAAAAAATTTCTGCAATCCTTCTTCGTCCTGGCTGCGATCCGGATAAACCTCGGAGTAGACCCCTTCGAGATAGGAATTGGCGAGCACCGCGGGTGCGCCATGGCCGGGGCCGGAAATATAAAGCACGTTTAAATCGTTCTTTTTTATCAAACGATTCAGATGCACGAGCACGAAGCTTTGGCCGGGATCGGAGCCCCAATGCCCAAGCAGGCGCTTTTTGATGTGATCCACGTGCAGGGGCTTTCTGAGCAGCGGATTGGCGATAAGGTACAGCATCCCGGCTGAAAGGTAGTTGCAGGCGCGCCAATACGCGTCGATTTGGCGGAGTTCAGAGGCGCTCAACTGCGATTCAGCGAACGTCGGCTTCTTTTCACGTTGCTTCATCAAATTCTCTCCGAGGATGAGGTGTTACTAGCGGTGAGAATCACATTGGTGGATGTGGCGATGAACGCAATTATAGCGCAATGCAACCTGCGAACGATGCGGGAACCGCACCACTGCGGCACATCGCCGCCCACTGAATCTAGCCGGCCATCGAGCGCAACAGATCAATCGACGGCGCGAAGAAATTTGCGCCGGATACCGCACGCGTGAAATCCAGCAGCCGATCGTGCTCGCCGTCGCCGGAAGCGCCTACCATCCGGGTCAGCATTTGCTCGGGAATTCTTAGATCGCAAGTATAAGCGACAAAGAACAGTCCCGCCTCGGACAGGTTTCCATAAGGAAAACTGTGACGCACGATCTGCAACTCTTTGCCCTGTTCCTCGATAACGACACGGCTGATATGCGCGCTTGGCGGCTTGATGCCGCGGGGTAATTCCTCGCTGTCGGGCTTTTTGCGTCCCACGGCAAGCTCCTGTGCGTGCGTATCCAGCGTTCGCCATTTGGTCAGATCGTGTACGTAGCGTTGAGTAAAAATGTAGCTGCCGCCCTCGAATTGCGGATCTTCGCCGCCGATCAGAGCCACTCGCCGCCGGTCTTCGGGGCCATGAGGATTCTCGGTGCCATCGATGAACCCGATGAGATCGCGTCCGTCCAGATAATGGAAGCCATGAACTTCATTGATAATCTCGACCGCGCCGCCCAGATCGGCCCGCATTCGCGCGGCGATTTCAAAATTCAGGTCGTGCCGGCGCGAAGCCAGATGAATTAGGATGTCGCCACCGGTGGCGGGGGCATCATGATCTGCGGCCGTCAGCGGTTTGAAGGGATGGAGTCCAGCAGGCCGCTTGCGGGGCGACAACAAGTCCCAGTAATCGGGCCCAAACCCGACCCCCGATCGGAGGCTGGCCTCGCGGGCCGCCGCCGCGAGATCATCTGAGAAAAACGGCAGCCGTGCGAGCGTACGTAAAATCCGTCCGCTTTCGCGACTCGGCTCCGCCGCACGTAACAGGAGAAACAAAGCGAAGTTGCCCGGTTCCGGGATAATGACAGTTTGTGGCTCCGGCATGGCGCACGCCCCCTCAGCGTTCCTAATTAGCGGCCATTTAGCGTAATCTTCTTCACCTTTGATCGCGAGACTTCGGCTCTTTGGTTCTTGAGTGGCACTGAAAGCTGGTGAACAATGTGACGAATTATTATTCACTCGTTGCAAGCAATTATGGCGAGCAATTTTTAGCATGGGGTTAGGTGAGCGGATCTAGATGAATTTGAACCATCGATTATTTCGACTTTTAACCGCGATCGCGCTCGCCAGTGTGCTTTGCGGATGCCATTTGATCGGCAAGACCATCCAAACCGGCGGCGAACAGCGGCTCGCCAAGGTGGCGCCGCCGCCTCCACCCAAAGAAGCTGTGCATGTGATCGTTTTCGCCCTGGACGGCGGAGTGCCGGCATCATTGATGGCGGCGATGGATTCGGGCCATGCTCCCAACCTGGCAAAATTATTGGGCCGCCCGCGAGGCCATGGCTTGTTCGATCATGCCTATTCCGCGCCGCACGCTTTGAGTGTGTTGCCGTCGAGCACCATCGCGGATTGGTCGGCAATCTTCACCGGTTCCACTCCCGCCGATGACGGGGTGCCGGGCGACGAATGGTTTGAGCGCGACACGCAACGGTTTCTCGCGCCGGTGCCGGTCTCGATGACCGACATTGCCGATAATACCAAAACGATCTCCGACGATTTGATCGGCAAGGAACTCAAAGTGCCGACCTTGTACGAACGACTGCACAAGCGCACCTATGTCTCGATGCAGCAGGTGCATCGCGGCGCCACCTACTTCACCACCGTATCCCCGGGGGCTTTCGGCGACATGATATTAGCGCTGGTGAAGGGTGCCTTGTATTACGGCGACGACCCGGAGAAATCCCTTAGCGCTTCAATCGACCGGAACTCAGCCGACATGGCGATCCAGACGATCGAGGCGCATGGTGTCCCCGATCTGCAGGTGATGTACTTCCCTGGCATCGACATCTATACCCACGAGGCCAATCCCCCGCTCGAGAAGCAAACCCATTACCTCGAGCACGTTACCGATCCGACCGTGGGTAGAATTCTCGAGGAGTACCGCAAGAAAAATGTCCTGCAGGACACCTACGTAATTTTTATTTCCGACCATTCACACATCCCCACGCTCGATAAAGAAAGCAACGAGCTGGGTACCGGTAAGCAAGATTCGCCCTTCGCGGCGGTACACTACGCGGGTTTCAGGGTGCGCAAGCCGATGCTGTTTCTGCCCGATCTCGATCGGGATTATCAGGCTGTGCTCGCCTATCAGGGCTTCATGGCCTATATCTATCTCGCCAATCGATCGACCTGCCCGTACGAACATCAACGATGCAACTGGGCGAAACCGCCACGCTATAAACACGATGTAAAGCCGGTACTCAGGGCGCTGTATCGTTCCAATCGATGGGGCCATCCGGTGCCGGGATTGAAGGGTAAAATCGATCTCATTTTTTCGCGCCGACCGGCCCGCCCCGGCAAACCGCCCGGGCCATACAAGATTTTCGATGGCACCGATCTGATTTCGATTCACGATTATCTGATGGATCACCCGCGCCCCGAACTGGTCAATCTTGAACAAAGGATGAACTGGCTCTCGGCCGGACCGTACGGAAATCGCGCTGGCGATATTTTGCTGCTGTCGCGGGCTTGCATGAAGTTGCCGCTCAATAAACGCTTCTACTTCGCCGCGATGACGCATTATTCGTGGCATGGAAGCGCCTGCGAGCAGGACAGTCATATTCCGTTCATTCTCGCCCGGGCGGGCGGGTCCGGAACCGAGATGCGCTCGATCATGCGCAAGTTCGGGGGTAGTGCGCCATCCGAGCGGGAGTTAACTCCGCTGGTCGAGTGGCTGTTCGCTCATCCCGACGAGCCCTGAGACGCGGTGTGGTATTGCTAAGCGCCGCCCGCGGTGAATTCTTTTTCAATCTGGTTGGCCAGCGCAAAATCTTTTTCGGTCACGCCGCCCTGGCTGTGAGTGGTGCATGAAAACGTTATACGCGAGTAATTGATCAGGATGTCCGGATGATGGTCGGCCGCCTCGGCGATCGGCGCGATCCGGTTGACGAAATCGATTCCCGCCATAAAAGCCTTGAAGCGAAATAGCTTGTTGATGGAGTTGTTACTGAAACTCCATCCGGGCAGGGTTGCAAGGCGCGTAATGATTTCCGATTCGCTGAGTCTGGCCATGATGGCATTGCCTCCGGAATTCAGTTCGCAACGCTGCTTTGCATTCTAATCCATGTGTGCCGGGTTTGCAGGGCGCGCCATTGCCCGGCAACCCGCATATGCTATGTCAAAGGCTAGAGATTAGAGGCGAAAGGGAAAACCGATGGCGAACAAGGTGGTAACTGACGAGGTGCGGGCGAACGTCGGGAAGCAGGGCGAGCCCCGCGTTTACGATGTCGAACGCGGCGCGATTCGCCGTTTCGCCGAGGCGATTGGAGATCTTAATCCGATTTTTAACGATGAAGCGGCTGCGCGTGAGACGCGCTTCGGCGGGATGATCGCGCCGCCAACCTTTTGCCGTTCGATGGGCAGCGCGATTCCGCAGGTAGCGCTTGATCTGCCCGGTTTTCGCGCCCTCGACGGCGGATCGGACTGGGAATATTTCAAACCGATTCGCGCCGGCGATCGCATTACCGTGCAATCGAAAATCGCAGATATCCGCGAAACGGCCGGACGGCTCGGTCCGATGGTTTTCATCGTGGTTGAAACCAGCTACTCCAATCAATTCGCTCAGATCTGCGTAACGCAGCGCTCAACCGTGATCCGCTACTAAAATGAAGGAATATCATGGCGCAGCAGTTTTATTTTGAGGATCTAGAGGTCGGATACGAGATCGCTCCGCTCGAGAAAAATCCGACCACGCAGCAGTTGGTCAAGTACGCTGGCGCATCCGGGGACTTCTATCAAATCCACTACGATAAAGACTTCGCCCTGGCCAATAAGCTGTCTGGCGTAATTCTGCACGGCGCGCTGAAGAACGCATTTCTCGGACAGTTGATGACCGATTTCGCCGGTGACGCAGGATGGCTGCGCAAGCTGTCGGTGCAATATCGCGCGATGGACATGCCGGGAGCCAAACTGCTCGCCAAGGGCAGGGTGACGAAGAAGTACGTCGAAAACGGCGAGCATCTAATCGACTGCGAAGTTTGGATCGAAAACGAAAAGGGCGACAAGACCACCCCCGGCTCGGCGACGGTGGCGTTGCCCTCGCGCCAAAGCGCCTGAGGTTTCCCGATGCCTGTGCGGCGACGATTTGCGCCGGCCAGCCTGGAACTCGAGGACATCAGTGCCGGACGGGTGGAACCGCGCTATGCGAAAGTGCTGGCGCGGTTGATGGCGGCGCACGCGTTGGCCGAAAAGTTGACCGCCGTGGGCTATCAGCAGGCGTTGATGACGATCGAAGGTCCGCGGCTGCGATCGACCATCGAGAAAAATGCGGCTGAGGAACGCCGGCACGCCCGGATGATTTACGCCGCCCTCGCGGAAATCGGAATCAGCGAAGCGCAAGCCGATCGGCTGATGGTCTCGGCCGCCAAGGGCCCCTCGTTTGCGGCCCCGCGCGGTTTCGCCGATCGCGTGGATGATGAAATCGACCTGGTGATGGGCAGCATCAGTCTGGATGCGACCGGGATGCTGATGATCGGTATCAACTATCGCGATTCGAGCTATGGGCCGCATGCCCGGGCGGCGGAATCGATTCTCGATGACGAGGCCGAGCACGAAAGCTTCGGTCTCGAGGCGCTCGGCTGGATTGTCGATCGATTTGGCCCCGATCGCGTGCAGGCCGCGCTCCGGACCTGGCTGCCGCGGGCGGTAAACTTTTTTGGACCGCCGGGCAGCGGCTTCACTTTCGATTGCCTGACATTCGGTCTGAAATCCCGCGACAATCAGGAATTGGCGGATCTTTACCTCGCGATGATCGAGCGGCGTCTCGAACAGCTTGGGCTCACCCGGCCGGCGCTGACCGACAATTATCCGCACGAAGCGGTTTGAGGCTCGGTAACTTTCGGGTTCACAGCGCGAGGTGATCCCTTATTCGGACGCCAAGGCGGCGCGTGCTTGCGCGACGGCCGCCGCGATGGCCGGACCATCGAGCGTATCCGCCATCAGACCTACCTGCTGATCGTAGAGTTCCGGATCAATCGCCGCGCGAACCTGCTCCTCGAGAATATGATAGACGGTGAGACCCAACCGGGTCTCGGCCAATGGTCCCGCATAAGTTGGATCGCCGGTGGTCACGGTTTCCGCCGCGATCGCGGCGGCTTCCGGGCTCGGCGTGCCCAGCATCACGATCAGATTTTCCTTGCCGTGCTGTTGCACCGCGTCGAGGATCGTTTGCTGCGTATGCGGATCCATTGCACCTGCGGCGGTTCAGACGAAGCACTCGGTCGCCATCAGAACGACCTCGCAGCCAGTGGCTGCCAGGCAGGCCGCGATTGCCGGACTGGCGACGCCGTCGCGCTCGCCGATTACAATTATTTTTTTACCCGCGAACATCGATTGTTTTTCCCTTCCTGTGACGCGGACTTCAGCCGCGGTTGCGCTCCAGTATAAACGACATGCCGTCGGATTGTCCCGTCATCATACCCAGGAACAGCGAGCCCTTGGCCATCATCATGATTCGATCTGCGCCACCGTCGGTCAGGCCGCGCCGGGCATGCGCGAGATAGCAGAAGGCCGAGGCGACGTGGCCTTGCGTAGGCGCGAAGCCGGGCATCCCGTGATCGGCCACGAAGCGGCCGATCTCTTCGCGCGCGATCAGTTTCTGCCGCACCGCCATCGCCGCCAGCATCCGGTAATTACGTTCCGGCACATTGCCGCTGCCCTGCGGTTCGGTCAGTTCGGGATTGTGCAATTCGGTCGCATAGTCGTCGATGCTGGTGATTTTCAGGCCAATTTGATCGAGCGGCGCGGTGACCAGTGCGTCCATGATCGCTTCGGCCGACGATCCCGATTTCACGCGATGACGCCCGATGGCATCGAGTCGGATCACCGGCGAGCGGCCGTCATCCTCGCCGATCAGCGCCGCGACCGCGCCCAGCGAGTCCTCCAAAATAGGCATCGAGTTTTTCAAATGACCTTCAAACTTCATCCCCAGCTTCGGTAACGAGCCGCCGCCGACCACCGCTACCCGGCGAAAAACGCCGGCCGCCACCAGGCTCGCGGCGATTACTATCGCCGGTACTGGCGCCGCGCAGAAATTCTTGACGTCGGCGCCCGAGGCTTCCACGCAACCGGCCATCTCCGCGATCGCCTTGCCCAGGTTGCCGCCGCCGCGCTGATAACGATCGCCGACCGCCTCTTCGGAGCATCCAATCACATAATCGATACTCGCCGGGTCAAGGTCGTGCAGCTTCAGCAGATGGGCGAGCGCCAACGCGCCGCTGGCTTTGCAGGCCAGATTTTCCGCCAGCACATGGGCCATCAGATTGGTGTCCTCGTGATGACCGGCGGCGAGCGAGCCGGCGATTCCGGTATCGGTTACGTGCAGAGGAATCGCACCCCTGGACACTTCCACCTGCGGGTCTCCGATCGCACTGCGCAATTTGCCCGGATCGAAAAAATCATGCAGCGGATGCCGCATCAAAGCCTCGGCCGAGCTTTGCGCAAGTTGTGGCGATAGCCGAATCAGCTTGAATTGATCGGCCAGCGCCATCAGGCCGAGAAACTCAGTTTCCGGCATGATTTCGCCATCGGGTCCGAAACGCTGTCCGCCGTCGAGGATACGATTGAAATGCGGCCGCGGACCCATCGCGCGCGGATGAACGCTGCCGATAAATGCCTGATTGGGGGCGTAACCGACTGCGGCATCGAAGCCGCGCAAATTGGCGTGGATTCGCGCGGCCACGCTTGGATCGCGCGCAATCTCGCGCGCCGGTTTCGATCCCAGCGCGATCAGGCCGGGCGCGTGGGCCAGCGCCGCGGCCGCCGCAATCAATACCGGTTTCGCCATCTTTCGTTCGGATCCGTCCGACTATGACCTGGAATCGAGCCGCGGAAAGCTAGTATTCCTCGATTGAGCGGCGGCCACCGCCGAGCTGATCGGCCGCGCCCGCCAGAAACAGAAAACGAAGATGAAGCGGACCGTTCGCGGGACGAACATCGTCTTCCGATTCCATAATCAATGGCCCGATCGTGGAACTGCCGATCACGCGGGAGACGGGCGGCAAGTCGATCGCCTGTTCGTTGATTCCGCAAGTGACGACGGCGTCGGCGCGCGGCGACATGAAGGTCAGCGATCCTTCAATTCGCCCGTCGCCGCCATGCGTCCATAGCACCATCGCACCCTTCATTCCGAGCGCCTCGCAGGCGTCGTAGGTTTCCATCGCGGCGGATTCCGGAATTCCGCCGCCGTACTTGGTCAGCACCACCGCGTCAGCGCGCAACGTCTCGCGGGCCAGGTTCGCCGCCATGATTGCGGTGCGCGTTCGCCCGGCCTCGGTTTCGGCTGCGATAATTGCGATCACGCCGGCGAAGGCCAGATCGTTGCGATGGCGGCGATAAAGCTCGCAAATCATCGGATGGTTCTGGATCGCATAGGTGTCGCCGCCGAAATTCCAATAGGGCGCGACAATGGCGCCGTCGAGAATTTCGTTCGGATGAATCACTGTCGGTAGCAGCGTGCGGACGTTATCGCCATACAGGATGGGTTCGTCGGCCTCAGTCGGCATCTGCTGCGAGGCCAGCATATAGATGTAGGCGACGCGCGGTCTGCCGGTATCATCCGACTGATGGGGAAGCTCCAGCACCTCGACCGAATCGGCCTGCGCGCGATTGGCCGCCTCGCCGAGGTAACCCGACGCCTTCACGCCGATCTCCTTGAGCGCCCGGTAATAGGCTGGGCGCTCGACGCCGGCGGCCGGCTGAGCCCGCACGCAGATATTGGCGGTATGCGAGTAGGGCGAGAATTCCGCGGCCGGTCCGGTCATATCGACGGTGAGCTTATGCCGATCGGGCAGCGCGTTCATAACCATTATGGCGGCGCCGCGCGCCACCGCCGTGACGCCATCGCCCACGGGCCCGATGCGATCGATCACGCCTGGGAAATTTGGCCCGGTCGCTTTGTAGCGCGGCTCGAAGACATCGAAGATGCCGGTTATCCGGCAATCCTCGCCGGGATTCGCCAATTCGATTTGTATTTCGGTCAGACGCGAGTCAGCCCCGAGCAGGCGAGCTAGTTCGTCGCGCGCGACAGTCAGCGTGCGGTCGTTCAGGTTGGTGCTGATGCCGAAAACGGCGCGATTGACCGCAGCGGCTCTAATCTCAAGCCGCATGTGGGATGCCGTCGGCGGCCAGCGCCCGGATCGCATCGGCAACGATCCCGCGCCTGAGCATCTGCTCCGCTTCCGGAGCGAGCGCCGGATCTCCGGTTGGATGCAGCACGCTGCGGCCGGTCACGATACGCGGCGAACCGACCATCGCGGCTACCTGCTTCATCGAGCAGATTTGCGCAGTCGCGATTCCCATCCGCTCGATTTCCTTTGCCAGCGCCGCTCCGCAGCGCGTGCTGGTTCCTCACGTCGAGGTGAGGATGACCGCCTGAACACCTTGATCCAGCAGTCGCCGTCCAATTTCCCGTCCAACTTTTTTTGCGTTTGAGATCGACATGCCGAGTCCGGCGGTGGCGTAAACCGTCTCGTGCAGCTTGCCGATCACACCGTTGCGCTCAAGTTCGCGGGCGGCGTCCAATGGCGTCAGCCGATTGAGATCCTGATTGACGAACTGCGTATCGTAGCCACCGTGGTGAGCCTCGACGATATCGGTCGTGAATCGGTCGAGTCCATGAATCGGGATAGCGGTGATGCGATCGGTATAGCCATTAGGCATCCGCTCTGGATTGCCTTTGGCTACCAGACCGCCGTCGGTGACCAGCGCGACGGTGGCCTCGGACAATGGAAGCTTGAGCCTGGTTGGCTCGACGCGATCGAAGACCGGCACGCTCATTTCGGTGGTGAAAGGCTGACCGGTGAGCTTGCTGAGCAGCATATCGATCGCGCGCCGCGCGGCGATCTGTTCGCGCACAACCGGACGTTTCATTCCATGCGGGAAGCATCCGAGCTCCGCCGGACGATCGAGCGGATCGCCGGCCGCGATCCGTTTGACCAGCGACACGATCTGGTCTATCGCCTCGCCCATCGTGCGGGCGGTGGGGCCGGTTCGCACAATCAAGACCCGGTTGCGGAACTGATCGACGGCAGGATTCTCCTGGTACATCCCGGTGATCGCCGGGATCGCGAGCTTCTCCTGGATTGAAGCGCAAAGCTGGCCGCAGGCTTGTCCGTAACGGCCTGAATTGAACGCCGGCCCGGCGATTAAGATTTGCGGACGAAATTCGGAAATCAGTGCGGTAAGGTCTTCGGCAGCGGCTTCTGGATTATCGGCAAAGGTGTTGTCGCCGCAAATCGCGGTGGCCACCACCTCGAAGCTCGCGCCGAGCCGCGCTTGCAAAACGCGGCCGGGCCCGATCGCTTCGGATTTGATTTGAGGTTTGATCCCGGCCAACTCCTCGCCGCCGAGTTGACCGAAGAACTGATTGAGATAGTGAACGATTCTGATCGGTTCCATATGGATCTGAACTCGTTCGGCTTTGACTGAGAATTTCGCTCAAATTTGACTGAGAATTTCGCTCAAAGGTGATCTCGGCCGATTCCCAATCGATCCACCGGCCGGCCGAGGGGATAACCCGCTCGACCGGCCAGTGGCCTGGATTACTTGCTCGCGCCCGCCTGCTCCAGCGATGCTGACCGCGGAGTTTCCCGCTCCTGGAACTCCGGCATCACCTTGGTGGCGAACAATTCGAGTTCGCGCTTCATCTCATCGCGGGTCAGGTAGCCCTGATCGCCGAGCCACAGAAAGTACTCGGGATTGAGCGTTTCCTGAATCTCCGCCAGGCGCCGCCGCACATCATCCACGGTTCCGGCTACCGCCATCTTCAGACCGAGCAGCGCTTCCGCTTTTGGCGGGATGTTCTTGTCGACCTTGCTATGAAAATTCTCGAAGACAAAGTACGACCCGCTGTCCATCAGACGCCGCGCCTCGGTACGATCGTTCGCAATATAGACGAACTGGCAGGTGCCGATGCCCTGACCAAGCTTCAGGGAGCGACCCGCCTTCTCGGCTTCCTCCTGATAGGCGCGGAAGGCCTTGAGCGTACCGTCGGGGAAGGGCGCAAACACCATTGGCGCGACGCCTTGACGAGCGTCCCATCGGATGGTTTTGTCGCTGGCGGTGAACGCCTGCCAGACTTCCGGATGCGGCTTCTGATAGGGCTTGGGAACCGCGGAGAGCTTGGTTAGCTGGTCGCCCGTCAACTCGCCCGCTGCGCCAAAACGCTTGGTGGCCTCATGCGGCGCCCAGAAGTGACCCTCGGGAGGGTTGGGAACCTTGTAGTACTTGCCGTTGAACGAGAACGGTTCATCTTTCCATGCCAGCTTGATGACCTGGAACAGTTCCTCGAACACCTCGCGATTGTGGTCGTCGGCTTCCGTGCCTGACCCGCCAAGCTTGACTCCATAATGCTGGCCGAGCACGTTGACCCAGCGCGGAAATACGCCGCGCGCGAGACCGCAAATCACGCGTCCCTGGCTCATCTGATCGGCCCAGGCGACGTCGAGCGCCAGCCGGATCGGATCCCACGTCGGCAGTACAAATCCCAAAGGTCCAATTTTGATTCTTTTCGTGTTCTGCAGCAGACGAATCAGATGCGGTGTGGGAGTCGCCCCGGCTTCGCATCCTTCAGTATAGAAGTGATGCTCGGAGAACGTCACAACGTCGAAGCCCAGATTTTCGCAATGCTGCGTGATGTCGAGCATCTCGTCGAGCATTTCCTGGGTTTTGTCGGTCCGGTGCGCAATCGGCGCCAACCGCTGACGTTCCTCCGGAGTGGCCGGATAAGCCGGGAGAATATGGAACACAAATTTCATTCAAGCACCTCGCTAGGTATATAGGCGACTACTAACTAATGCCGCGAACTTATACAAGTACGCGCTTAACTGCCCACCTATCGTTCATAAGCACAGCTTGACGGCAACTGCCGCGCGCTTGACCGCGGTCCATGACCGCAAGGATAATCGCGCGGCATAACTTGAACGAAAAAGGTGCGTCGATGGCAAGGTTCGTTGTGATACTCGGAGCCGTTACCAAACCCGGACGGCTGAACAAGGCGATGACCCGGATGTGCGAGCTTGCGAGCGAGGCCGAAGCCGGGGTCGAAACCGACCTGATTAATCTCGCCGATTGCAAAGTGGCGTTCGCCGACGGTCGCGCACCGCAAGACTACGGCGACGACACCGCCAGTGTGGTCGCTCGCGTGATGGCCGCCGACGCGGTGGTGATCGCGACCCCGGTTTACCGCGGCTCAATGACCGGAGCCTTAAAAAATTTGCTCGACCAGCTTCCGATCGAAGCCTTGATGGGCAAGCCATGCGGGATTGTTGCGATGGGCGCGACGCTGCATCATTACCTCGGCGCGGAATGGCATTTGCGCGATGTGCTGACCTGGTTCGGGGCGCTGACCGCGCCCACCAGCGTGTATCTCGCCTCGTCGGATTTCGAGCAGGGCGAACCGGCGGAGAATGCGCGGAGCGATCTGAAAGCGCTCGCCGCGGCGGTATTGAAGATGCGCGTGCTGACCTCGAACGCGGACGGCTACCTCGGCCCGATTCCGCTCGCCGCGCGCAAGCAGTAGCCCGACGGCGGCATCTTCAATGACGAGCGCGGGTCTGCGGTACAATAGAAGAGCGTGAAGCGGTAGGCTGATTTTCAAAGGAGATGGCGATGGATATCAGTATCGACATCGTATCCGATGTGGTCTGCCCGTGGTGCTTTATCGGCAAGCGCCGGCTTGAAAAGGCGCTGACGCTGTTCAAGGGCCATCGGGTCCATATCATCTGGCGTCCCTTCGAGCTGAATCCCGATCTGCCGCGCGGCGGGATGGATCGCGATCGCTATGTGGCGGCGAAATTCGGCGGACCCGAGCGCGCCAAAGAGATTTATGATCGCATGACGCAGACCGGCGCGGCGGAGGGCATCGCGTTCCGCTACGATCTAATCGAGAAGACCCCCAACACCTTCGATGCGCATCGGCTGCTCTGGATGGCGCAATGTGAAGGCGATCAGAATGCGCTGGCGGAGGCGCTGTTCCACGGTTATTTCATCGAGGGCAAGGATCTCGGCGATCGCGCGGCGCTTGCCGCCATCGCGGGCGTGGCCGGGATTGACGCGAGCGAAGCTGAACTGTTTCTCGAAAGTGAAAAGGGCGTTGCGGAAGTGCGCGCGGAAGCGGAACTGGCCCGCGGTCTGGGCATCAGCGGTGTCCCGTTCTTCATCCTCAACGGTCGCTATGCGCTCTCCGGTGCGCAGGACCCCCAAATCATGCTGACGGCGCTGAACCGGGTGGTGACGGAAGAGGCGGCGCCCAGCCGCATCTTTCAGGCTGCGCTTGAACCCTGATCGTCCGCAGCTGACGGTGGCTGGAATGCTAATTTGATGCGTACCCCATGGGACGCTTGCGAGCGTCAGACGCTGTCCTGGTTTCGTGACCTGGTTCGCCTCGATACCACCAGTCCGCCGGGCAATGAGCGGATTGCCGCCGAGTACCTGGCCGGCGTTTACGCCGCCAACGGCATCGAGACCGTGAGTCTGGAGGCCGCGCCGGATCGGACCAATTTAATCGCACGAATTCGCGGCAGCCGGTCGAGCGAGGCCCCCCTGATGCTGGCGTCGCATACCGACGTGGTTCCGGCGGAGCCGCAACACTGGACCCGCGATCCCTTTGGCGCGGAGATAGCCGAGGGATACGTGTGGGGCCGCGGCGCGATCGACATGAAATCGAAGTGCGCGATGGACCTTGCGATCGCGGTGGCGCTGGTGCGGGCCGGGATAATCCCCAATCGCGACTTGATTGTAGCGGCGACCGCGGACGAAGAATCAGGATCCCGCTTCGGCGCGCAGTTCCTGGTCGAACGCCATCCCGATTTGGTGCGGGCCGGCTTCGTGCTCAACGAAGTGGGCGGCTTTACTATGTATATGGGCGGCCGCCGGTTCTATCCGATCCAGGTGGCCGAAAAAGGTTTTGTCACGGTGCGCTTGACGGTATCCGCCGCGCCGGGCCATGGATCGATTCCCCGTCCGGTCACGGCGATAACCCGTCTGGCGGAATTGATCACCCGAATCGCCAATGCGCAAATGCGAATTCGTATCACCCGGCCGGTCAGCCAGACGTTCGCCGCCCTCGGTCTCAGCCGCGAAACCGCGCCGCCATTGTTCCGTCCGATGCTATCGAACACGGCGACCCCGACCATCGTCAGCGCCGGTTATAAGGATAATGTAATACCGGGCGAGGCTTCGGTGGTAATTGATGGGCGCACGCTGCCGGGGGAGGATGTCGCCAGCTTCATTGCCGAGTTGCGCACGATCGTCGGTCCCGAGCCGGCCCTCGAAGTGATCAAGAGCGCGCCGCCGGCTGAGTCGAGCACCGATACGCCTCTATACCGGCTGATCGCCGAGAACATCGCGGCCGCCGACCCCGGCGCGGCGGCGATACCCTGGATGTTGCCGGGCGCCACCGATAGCAAGTTTTTCGCGCGGCTGGGAGCGGTCTGTTACGGCTTTTCGCCGGTCAAACTTGGCCCGATGACGCCGTTCGGATCGCTTTATCATGGCAATGACGAACGGCTGCCAATCGACGGATTTTATTGGGGTCTGCGGCTGTACGCGGAAGTGGTGCTGAACTTCCTCGGCCTCGAATTCGATTCGGTGTTCGAATAACTGAAAGATTGGAACTCAGAGCACCGGCGGTGGACTGCCCGGCGGTAACTGCGGGGCGCCTTCATCGGCACCCGCTGCCGCGGCGGGTGGTGCGCTGTCATCTCCGGTATCCGGTGAATTGGTCACCCCCGCATCCGGCGGAGCTTCGGGCATCTGCGGCGGCGGGGTTTCCATATCCGATGTGGTAGTACTCGAGTCGTTATCAGGCGGTGTGAAGGTGACCAGCAAGCGGGCCGGCTCCTCCAATGGCACAATCGCAAAACGGGAGATCGCAGTCGTATTTACGGTTACCTCGGTATCGTTTCCCTGCGGGCTTACCTGTACGTCGCGGAAAATCGACTTGTCGAACACCAGATGCTGATCGAGATGGGTACCGGGGGAGGTGTTCTTAAGCATTATCGTTAGGGTGTCGGAATTCGAACTGGCCTGGAATTCCTTTGAATACATCACCGGTCCGCTCAGGTCGAAAATTACCGACAGGGGTGGGTCGGCGGACGAAAGCCGGATAGTTCGCAGCGTCACCGGCGTTTTTCCGTATCCCGCCGATGCGATCTGCACATGGGTTGCCGAGGCCGCGCGATTCAGATTGGGCAGGCCGTCGCTTCCATAGGCAGCGCCCTCGGCCATATTGGCGGCCGAAGCCATGCGGGCTTTTACCACCTGCCGATCGAACGCCGAACTCTGATCCGGATTGAACCCGCTTTCGGCCAGCACCATCCGCAGCGGGTCGTCTTCGGTATCGACCGGCTGATTCAGCTTGGCAAGCGCCTGTTTGGCCGGCGCAGCGTATTTGCTTTTAGGATAATGCATCGTCAGCGCGGTGAAGGCCTGCGCCGCCGAGTACTTCTTGCCCTCTTTGGAAAGCGCGACGCCCAGCTTGTATAACGCCTCGGGCGCGACCGGCGAGTCCGGATACTTCTCCATCAGCTCGGCCATTCGCGACTCGCTGGCCCGGTAATTGGCGATCGAGGAATAGTAGTCGCCGATGTACAGCTCGTTGCGCGCGAGCAGTTCTCGGCAGATGACAATCCGCTGCCGCGCCAGTTCACCGAATTCGCTCTCGGGAAAACGTTGCTCGATCAGATCAAATTGCCGCAGCGCCAGCGTCGTGTTGCTTTGGTCACGGTCCGGCTCGCCAGTCCGGTTATAGTAGGTCATGCCGAGGTAATAAGTGGCCAGCGCCAGATTCTTGCTGGTCGGATGCATCCGCTGAAAATCGTTGAGCGACTGAACCGCCTGCGCATACTCGCCCATCTTGTAGTAAGCGAGACCGATACGCAGTTCGGCGTCTTCGGCGTACGGGCTGAACGGATACTGATCGATAAGATGCTGGTAATTATCGATCGCGCCGCGATATTCACCCATCGAATAGTAAGCTTGGGCCTGACTATAGTAATCCTGACCGGTGGGAATTTTGCGCGTACTGCATCCCGCGCAGGCATACACCAAAACCAGCGTCCAGCTTATAAACAGAGCACGTTTCATCGAATTCTGATCAGGTTAAACATCCAAATCCAGCAGCGCAAGCTATCATCTCTTGCGCCAGCGCACGGTTATTCTGTCAGATCAGGGCGCCTAAAACTGCTAGCGAAAATCGGCCGGCCCGCCGCAAGGTACTTGCGCCCGAAGCCGGAAAACCGCGCGCCGGGAACTTCCGCCGGACTTTCGCTGAAACCACCCGCCGTCAGCATCGAGAACATCTGGCGCGCCCAGGGCTCGACGTCGCTCGCGACATGAATCAGCCCGGCCGTTGCCAGCGTGCGCGCGAGGGCGGCAACCATCGACGGCGATACCATCCGATGTTTTTCGTGCCTCGCTTTGGGCCACGGGTCGGGGAAGTAGATGTGATAGACGCCGACGCTCCCATCGGGAAGCAACAGATTCACCAGGGTCCGCGCATCCGCCCGGATGATTCTTAAATTATTCAAGCCGCGCCGTCCCGCGCGAGCCGCAAACACCCGCGCGACCGAGGCGGCCAGTTCCACGGCGAGAAAATTGCGGTCGGGACAGGCCATCGCCCGCGCCATGATAAAATCGCCGCGTCCCGCGCCCAATTCGACCTCGAGCAGCGCCTTCGAAGGAAACAGCGCCGGAAGATCGATCGTCAGCGCCGATGCAGCCGCGTCGCCGATCAGTATCCGCTCGGCGTCCGCGCGCGCGGTCGCGTCCCGCCATACGCGCCCCGCCTTGCGCAATCGTGCCATTCAACTAATCCGTTTGTGTGATATCGGGATAGCGCGTCAAGGCAGAAATTCTTCGCCTTGCGCCGTCTCGCCCGGAGTCAATCCGCCCGCCGCAAAAACGCTTTCACGCGCCAGCCGACGGTTTGAAATTTGTATTGTCCGCTAAGGCACTTGCCACTTTATCTGATCACCAAAGCAAAATCGCTCGTATCATAGCTGATGGCCGGCGATAGCACTGCACGCCGCACTCCATGTCCAGCAGCCACCTGCATCCTTTGGCCGCAACGGTCAGGGTTTCGGCGCAATCGAAAGATGGCGACTGCGTTCGCTCGGCCAGAGTTGGCCGATTTCAGGCGATTGAGCCGCCGGGCGCCAGCCGCCTGCCAAGCACTTTCATAACCATACCCCGCACTTCGGAGGTTCGCGCTTCAGTTTGGCTGGCGACGGCAAGCGCATAGCCGAGTATCGCAGCGATTATGATTCCGCCGGTAAGAATAGACCACACATCCATCTGCCATCTGCTATGGGGCAGGATCAGCGCCTTCAGAAAAACCAGTAGTGGAAGATGTACCAAATAGAGCGTGTAGGAAAAGCCAGCCACGCGCGCGTCCAAGTCAGGATAGCGCCCGCCAACGCTCGTGCGGCGATCCTGCAGCAATATGTAGATCAGAAGGGTGGTAAACCCTCCAACCCATAAATCGTTGAGCAGCGAGTAGCGCAGAAACGGCGCGTGATGAGCGGAAGGCACCAGCGCGGGGAAAAACAGCGCCAGCGTTCCGAGCCGAATCGTTTTGCGATTCAGCTTTTCAATTGTGGGAAGAAAATTTAGTCCCGCGCCCATGAGCCAAATCGCGAAAGCTCGGCTGATTGTCGAACCCAATCCAACCACGACGATGCTGAAACCGGCCAATCCGGCTATCCGGCTGTCCTTTCGATTTCCCGGCCAAACCATCAGCAGCAACAACGGAAACAGAATGTAGTACCAGAACTCATAGGTCAGGCTCCAAAGCGGACCGTTCGAGCCGAACGTCGGCACCAGGACGCGCTGAAGGAAAAGCGCATTTCCCAGCATCGTTATCGCGTTTGAAGCCGGAAGTATCGGAGCGCTTATCGATGCATTTACAACTTTGCCGCCGTAAATTCCCCCGGTTCCGAACCAAAACATCCCACCCCGATCCCAAAGCGCACCCAGCACCAGAGCGGGAATCAGCACGGTCCACAGCCGGGATAGACGATTGATCAGGTATGGCTGCCAGCTCCACCGCTGCTCGTGAAAGTTCCGTAAAACGCTGGCGCCGATCAGGTACCCGCTCAAAACGAAAAAAATCATGACCGCCTGATGACCGAGATCGGTCATGAAGTAGAACAATCGCAATAGCCATCCGGCACGTGCAGGATCGAGGTCGACAAAAAAAGTTCCTCTAAAATGAAAACCCAGCACCGCGATTGCCGCGATCCCGCGCAGGGCATCGAGATGCGCGGAAGCCTTCACGTCGCGTAAAGGTTGAAGCAGCAGCGCCCGCTTGCCAAGGAAATCAGATGCTGGTGGATTAGCCATTATCCCCGCTCTTTACCCTTGCCGAAGGTCTGGTAGGGTTGCACATGGTGAAGTTGACGGCTACTCGATCGAATCGATTTCCCGAATGAACTTCGTGCATCCACTGTGAGCGCCTTGACGATATTCGAGATCGCTCGTAACCTGTCGGCTGATGGCCGACCCGTAACCTCGGAGCCGCCTCATCGTGCCTGATTTGCCCAAAATAATTCCGCTCTTTCCGCTGCCGAACCTCGTGATGTTTCCCGGCTTGCGGGTCCCGCTGCATATCTTCGAGCCACGTTATCGTCAGATGATCGCCGACATCGAGCAGACCGACGGAGTGATCGGAATGGTCCTGCTCAAGGAGGATTGGGAGGAGGATTACGAAACGCGTCCCGACATTTTCGAAATTGGATGCGCCGGCAAAATTGAGGAAATTGAAAAGCTGCCCGATGGCCGCTTCAACTTGATTCTCGAGGGCACCGCCGAGTTCCGCGTGGTCCGTGAACTTCGCGACCGGATGTACCGGCGGGCGGATGTAGAGTGGACTCCGGTCAGCGCTCCCGCGCTGGTGACCGATCCCGAAATGATGGAAACTTTGCGCGAACTGTTATTCAACTACCTCGGTACCGAGCCGGCCGAGCAGGCCTGGAACACGCTGGTCGAGGAACGCGGATTGACCGGCGCGTCGCTGGTCAATTTTCTGTGTTTCCATCTTGATGTTGCGCCGATCGAAAAACAGACCCTGTTAGAGTCGCGGGCAGAACGAATTGGATGTCTGATCGACATTCTGACTTTCAAGATCGAAGAACGGAAGCTGGGACCCAATGGTCCTGGCGGCCGTGTGATGCAGTAAACGGCGCCGCCTATCTAAGAATTAAGCGCTGGCGGAATTTACTGCAGATGTCAGAAATTCCGGCGCTGCGACCAAAAATCAGTGTCTCAAAATTGTACGTATGCCGAACCGTTGTCACCTTAGGGTTCACGCTGTGTTGACCCGAAAACGTCCCTCCGGCTCGCGGAACGATGCAAATATGCAACACAGGTGTAACTTTTACACCATAGCCTGACGGTCCTACTTCGGCTAAAGAGAGCATAAGACCGCAAATTTTTCGATCGTCAGGCAGTCTTTATGTGCGATCGATTAGTGAACTAAGGTACGGTTAATTTGGGCTAAAACCGTAGAAATCACCTAGGCTCGCGATTGCAAAACCCTGATTGTCCCCGGTTTTGTCCCGTTCATACATCCTTTCCGGCTAATCTCGTGCGAAATCCGCCTGACTCGAAGCGGGCCATCGAATCGCACTCGATTTCAACCGATTAAGTGCCGCTTCGCTACTCTCGCACTTGCGGCACGCGCATTGCTCCCTGACCTGATCAGGCTTTGGTTAACGGCGTGCGGTTGACGCCTCGACATGGCCAAACTACGGCAAGGCGAAGAGGATAGGCTCACATGGACTGGGAAAGTGGAGTACTAGGCGCGCTGTTCACGCCCGAGGTTTTGACTCCCGAACAATATTATGACGAGCGGCGCGACGACAGTGCGCTCCGTCCGGTCAAGCGCTTGATGATGGCGGTGCTGGAGGATGCGTTGCGATGCTTCCAGAATAACAGCGCCACTCGCAGCGGCCCACGACAGCGGCTTTTTGCCGAGGCCGAGGAATGGTTGTGCGCCGACGAAAGCGACGGTCCGTTTTCGTTCAATACGGTCTGCGAGACCCTCGGAATAGAACCGCAATATCTGCGTGGTGGATTACGCCAATGGCGCGAAGAACAGCTTCGCGGTATCGCAACTCGGCGATTGGCGCGTCGTTCACCGGTGGTGCGCAATGGAAAAATCAGCATCCGCGTTCGGCGTGATAGTCGGCGTGCGCATCAGGCTTAAACCTGGCGCAAAATATAGAGTGTACGCTCGTCGATAATCGCGTACGTCGGTTTGATGAGACCCCGATCTCGCTTACGTTTTAAGCCAGTTTGAAATTTTCTGATGGATTCCGATCGGGTCGGCGGCCCAATAGCCATGACCCGCATCGGCGATCGTCATCAATTCCGCCTGCGGCAGCCGGGCTTTCATAATATCTGCATTAACCGGTGGGATGAGCAGGTCCTTGTCGCCATGCACAATCAGCACAGGGCACTTGATCTGAGGCAGCCGATCGTGAGTATTGAACTGGATTAAACCCGCGATCGTGCGGTCGGCGGTTTCCGGCGGCGTCGGCGGAGCCATTTTAAGACCTGCCAGCATCAGGGGCTTTATCTCCGGATGCTTTTCGATGAATTCGGCCGGATAAAGCAGCGGTACCAGCACCTCGAGTGCTTCTTCCGGTTTCGACGCCATCAATTTTACGCTAGCGATCAGCTTTTCGAGCACCTCGAGCGGCGCCATCTTAGCTGAGGATCCACCCGCCGCAGTGCAGCCGAGAACCAGCTTCTCGACCCGATTCGGGTAACGTAAAGCCAACTCCTGCGCGATCATTCCGCCCATCGAGATGCCGTAAACCCGGGCTTTGGGAATCTCCAGCGCGTCAAGCAGTGCGGCCGCATCCTCCGCCATCGCGTTGATCGTGTAAGCCCCTTCGGGCCGATCGGAATTTCCGGTGCCCCGATTGTCGTAATAGATACATTTGAAGCTGCTCAGGAAGGGCAGGGCAGGCGTCCATGCGATTCCCGGCATCCCAAATCCCATAATCAGCAGCAGGGGATCGCCGCTGCCGAAAGTCTGATAGCTCAAATTGATATTTCCGGCCTTGATTTTCGGCATGGTGCTCCCGGCAGGAGTGGTTAGGCGGACGTCGTTAGGCGCTGGCGATCAGTCCAGCGCGAACGATCAAGTTTACAATGACCGGGCGAACCGCCGATTCAATGCATCGCCGTCTGATTCGAATCATGCGAATTGTGCGAACCGGACTGGATACTTGAACTGTGCATCGGGGTGCCGACGACCGGGACGCTCGCCTCGGACGGATTCTTTTCATATGGCTCGGGCGGAAACTCATCGGGGGGCGGCAGATCGGCCATCTTCGGCGGCTTGTATAATTGATCGGCGTCGGGATTGAGAGCGGGAGCGAGCGGCGTGCGATTGGCGAGATAATTCAGCGGACGCGCGACCGTCCATTCCAGCGCGAACCCAATTGGCGCGATAAAGTAGGATGCGATTTTCAAGGGCTGCGAATCATCTTCGTTGTAATCGGCCGGATTCTGCTGATTCTCGTGATATTGCGCATGTACGATCGGCGAAAAACCGAGGATCAAGGCCAAACTCAAACCAATAGCCACGCGCCGCATACGCTTAACTTTGGTGTGGCCGCGCCGCGAAGTCAAGCTCGACTGGTCGATTCGACTATGGCATCGGTCCGCCATCCAGACGCGTACAATAGACCGGAAAATTTATCATGAATCATGGGCGTAAAACCCTGCCGGACGATACCCGGCCCGCCGCATCCAAGGACCCACGGCGTTACATCGTCCGGGATGTTTCGCGAGCCTTGACGCCCACCGGCGGCTTTCTTAGGGGGTTCGGATTCAGCCTGAATCCCTACATCGGATGCGCCTTCGGTGACAGTGGCGGCTGTCCTTTCTGCTACGTGCGCGCGCTGCCGGTTGCGCGCGCGGCTGATGGTCCATGGGGGAACTGGGTGATCGTAAAGCGCAACCTGGCCGAGTTACTCGAACGCGAACTGCGGGCCCTGGCCGGCCAAGGACGGCTCGATCAAACGACCATTTTCATGGCCAGTGCGACCGACCCCTACCAGGGAATCGAGCGGCGGATGCGAATCACGCGCGCCGCGCTGGAGCGGTTTATCGACTATCCGCCACGACGCATCCTGATGCAGACGCGCAGTCCCCTGATCGAACGCGACCTCGATTTGTTCGGCCAGCTCGGCACCAGGGTTATCATCTCGATTACGCTGGAAACCGATGACGATTCCGTGCGGCGCGCGATCACGCCAACCTCGCCGTCGGTCGAGCGGCGGCTGGCCTGCGCCCGCCGGATGAGAGCCGCGGGCCTGTTCGTGCAGATCGCGGTTGCCCCGATGATGCCGAATCACGCTGAAAGATTCGCCGCGATGCTGGACGGGGCGGCTGATCGGGTAATTGTGGATACCTACTTCGATGGCGATGGGGCCAACGGTCGCCGATCCCGCGCGCTCAAGCTGGGCGATCTGTATCAGCGGCTGGGCTACGAGGGGTGGTTCCAACCCGGCGCGGAAGCGGAACTAATGGATGCACTGCGCCAACAACTCGGCCGCGATCGCGTGCTGTTCAGCCGCGCAGGTTTCAACGCCATCTGATGCGATCGCATATGGCGCATGTCATTTCTGTTGCATCGCTTCGCCGCAGCATTTCAGCGCGCCGGTGCCGCCCTTGGTTACGATCACACGCGAGCCGCACTTGACGCACTCGTAAATCTTGCCGAGCTGGTTTGCCATCCTGATTCAGTTCTCCATCGTCTCTCAGACGCCTTTGAACAACGGTTTGCGCTTGTTCAAAAATGCGTCGATTCCCGCGCTGCGGTCAGCCGTGGTCTGCAGGAGCGCGTAGAGATCTTCCTCCAGCCTTATACCTTGCGCGAGCGTCATATCGTAGCCCTTCAGCACCGCTTCCTTTACCATCAGGGCTGAGAGCGGGCCACGGCTTAGAATTTCCTTTTTTGTCCGATCGGCGAGGCGCCGAAATTCAGCTGCGGTTCGTGCGCTGCGCGTAACCAGCCCGAGCCGAACAGCCTCGCGTGCGTTGATCGGTTCACCGGTGAGCAGCATCGTGAGCGCGGCCGGCGCACCCACGATACGCGGCAGGCGTTGCGTGCCGCCGAAGTGCGGCATCAGGCCGCGCCGCGGCTGCGTGATTGCGAAGCGTGCGCTCCCGGCGGCGATTCGCAGGTCGAGCGCCAGCGCCAGTTCAAGTCCTTCATCGAAGGCATCACCATTGATGATTGCAAGCGTAGGCTTGGCCAGCGCCGCGATAGTTTCAACCAGGTTCGGATCGACCTCGCGATCGAAGCCGGTGCAGAAGGTCGAACCGGCGCTGGTGATGGCGAGCATCAGGATGGCGTCGTCGTCTTCGATCTCTTCGATCAGTTCGATTAGCTTTCGCGCGACGGCGGCGCTGATTCGCGGATGGCCAAGAATCGCCGTGACGCAGCGGTCGCGCCGTTGGATAATCACTCCGGCGGCGTCTGGCGCTTTCAATCTGCGCGGCACGCGAATCCGGGGTGATGTCTGCGCTCTTGCATGCTGCACCGCATCAGGCCCCTTGCCGCAAGCTCTGGCGTAAGATCTTGCCGAGCGCATTCTTTGGCAATTCGGCGACGAATTCGATCTGCTCCGGGCGTTTGAAGCTGGCCAGACGGGTGCCGCAGAAGCTGATCAGATCTTCGATGGTGACGGGCGTTTGCGGGCGAATCACCACGAAAGCTTTAATCGTCTGTCCCCATTCGAGCGATGGCACGCCAACCACCGCGGCCTCGTCAACCCCAGGATGACTCATCAAAACAGTTTCAACTTCAGCCGGAGCGATATTCTCGCCACCGCGGATTATCATGTCGTCCTTGCGTCCGGCAAAGAAGATGTAACCGTCGCCATCGATCCAGCCGAGATCGCCGGTCGCCCGCCAGCCGTCGCCCAGCGCCGCGTCGTCATCGCGGCCCGCATAACCTTTCATGATTCGGGCGGTGCGAATCACGATTTCGCCGACTTTGTCGTTGCCCAGCCATTCACCGTTATCATCGCGGACGCGCACTTCGACATCGGGCAGAGGACGGCCAATTGAATTAAGCCGCTTGAGCTTAAGCTGAATCTGTTCGGCGCTACCTTCAAGGCGATGGTCATCCGGGCCGAGCACCGTCAGCGAAGATGTGGTTTCGGTCTGACCGTAGGCGTTGACGAAGCCGACATGGGCGGGAAAACTTTCGATCGCACGGCGGATAACAGCGAACGGCATCGGCGCGCCGCCGTAGGCGAGATTGCGCAGACTCGACAGATCGGTCCGGGTAAAACCGGGATGGTCGAGCAACTGCTTCATCATGGTGGGTACGACAAAAGCATGCGTGATCCGCTCGCTCGCCACCAGCCTCAGCCATTCGCCCGCCTCGAACTGCGGCATCACGACCATCTTGCGGCCGGTCCACAGGTTGGTCATCAGGGCGGTCATCCCCGCGATGTGATAAAAGGGCACGCACACCAGCGCGACGCCGCGATCGCTGCCGTCGGCCATTTCGATGTTGGCCGTGACGTAGGCGGTGAAATCGCGATGCGTCAGCATCACGCCCTTGGGACGCGAGGTGGTCCCGCTGGTATACATCAGGACCGAAGTTTCCTCGTCGTCAACCTCAACCTCGGCCTCGCTATCCTCGGCCGCCACCGGCGCCATGATTGAGCTGAGCGGACGGATCTCGCCGATGCCCGCACCCAGCGCGATCACTTCCTGTAGCTTCAGTTGAGGACGCAGACGCGCCGCCAATTCAAGATAGCGATCACCGACCAGCAGCACCCGCGCCCGCGCCGAATTAATCATGTACTCGAGCTCGGGTTCGCGCGCGCGATAATTCAGCGGCAGGAAGGTGAGCCCGGCGCGCGCCGCGGCGTAGTATGCGGCGACATACAGATGGGAATTGGTATCGAGTGCCGCGAGCACGTCGCCTGGCCGCAGTCCGATCGCGTGCAGGCCGGCCGCGAGGCGGGCCATCATGCTATTGAGCTGCGCGTATGTAAGCCGGACGCCACCGAACACCACGATTTCCTGTTCAGGTACGATCGAGCCTGGAATGGATATGAAGTTGACGGTATTCAATTCGCTTCCGTTGGTTGTCTTATCGCGGCCAGCCGCCGCTCCAGCGCGAGCCCTTCGCGCATGGTCATATCGAGGCCATCGTGAACGGCGGTTTTGATCATCGCAACCATCGCACGCGGCGCGGTGGCGAGCGCCTCTGCGATCTGCTCGGACGATCGCAAAAGCCGGCTCTTCGCCACCAATTTATCGAACAGTCCTATAAGCAGGGACTCGCGCGCGTCAATCCAGCGTCCGCTGATGCATAGATCGAGCGCCCGCCCGATTCCGGCCCGCCGGCTCAAGGTCTGCGTTCCGCCGACGCCTGGAATCATACCGAGGCCGGTTTCAGGCAGACAGACTCGGGTGTTGTCCGCCGCGATCACCAGGTCGCACAGCAGCGCCATCTCGAGTCCTCCGCCGACCGTGAAACCATGCACGGCCGCCACCGTCGGAATCGGCAGCGCGAGCAGCTTGCCCCATACGTCGCGCCGGAATCGAACCCATCGTGCAGTTAACGGCGAAGGCGCCGAGCCGAACTCGGTCAGGTCGCCGCCCGTCGCGAAGGCGCGTCCGGCGCCGGTCAGAATCATCGCGCGGATTTCGCGGTCGTCGTGAATTGCGCTCAGGACCTGGTCGAGGTCGTCGCGCATCGCAAGGTTGTAAGCGTTGAGAAATTCCGGCCGATTGAGAATAACCCACGCGATCGCGCCCCGCTTCTCAAAACGCACCGTGGGGAAGGTTTCCGCCATCAGGTCGAGTGAAGTTCCGCACTGGCGCTGCTGGCCAGCGCTGGACGTCCGCGCTCATATACCACGCGACCGCCGATGATCGTGATATCAACCGGCAGATTCATCAACTCGGCCGCATTTAGTCCGGCCGGATCTTTGGCCAGCACGATCAGATCGGCCAGACAGCCGGTAGCGATCCGGCCCGCCTCAAGCCGCGCCAGCCGGGCTGCGTCGCTGGTGAACAATGCGAAGGCATCGTGCGGGTCGAGGCCTTCAGCGGGGGCAAGTTCGTAGCCTTCGACCGAGGTGCGTGAGATAGCGGCCGCGATCGCGGTCAGTGGACGCGCGGGAGTGACCGGCGCGTCGCTGGCGCCGGCCAGGTTAATGCCTGCCGCCGCCAGGCTGCGCGCGCGGTAGGTCGAAGGCAGCAGCCCAGGTTCGCCCGCATATTTGCTCCCACGATAGTGGATGAATCCGGGATTGGTCACCACCCACGCGCCGGCCGCGGCAATTCTTTCAATGTAATCGGAAGGTATCAGGCCGCCGTGCTCAATCCGGCAGATCGCCGTGCCGGGATCGCCAAAGTTGCCGCGCGCTTCCTCGATCGCGCTGAGAGCCCACTCAAGTTCCTCGACTTCGGTGACATGGAAGGCGCAGTCCAGTCCCTTGGACAACGCGGTCGCCACCCGCCGCGGCAGAGAACCGGAGCCGTGAGCGGCGTTCGGCATGAACTTGACGCCCGCGATCCGGATGCCACCTGGATGCGCCGCAGCCGCCATCTGATCGATCGCTTCCAGATAGCGCGCGCCCGCCATCAGTCCAACCCGCTGGCTGATCGCGCCGCTGCTCACCAGCTTCGCGAAAAGCTGCACGTCATCGGGGCCGTTGCGAACGGTCGCATCGGTAAACGCGGTGATGCCGGCAGCGGCCAGTTCGCGGCTGAAAAATCGTGCGCGCGATTCGAGCTCGGCCGCGGTCACCAGCGGCAACCCCGCGCCGATCAGTTCTTCCATCGCGGCGCAAAATCCGGTGGGCCGGCCGGCCTCGTCGCGTTCGATAAAGCCGCCCGCGGGAGGTTTGAAATCCGGATTGTCGAACCTGAATTGTTTAATCGCGCGCGAGTTGAGCCATGAGGCATGAAGCGTCTGATGCCGCAGCCGCAATGGGTTGCGCGGCACCGTCCGATCAAGCTCCGCCAGCGTCGGACCGCGGCCTTCACGCAGCAGGGTCTCATCGCAGCCGAACGCGCGCAACCAGTTTCCCGGCGGAGTCTTGCTGGCCGCGACCCGTAGTTCGGCCAGCAGGTCGGCGATCGTATGGCAGCGCCATAGCGAGACTCCAGAAGAGGCAGCGGCCGCTTCCAGATAGTGCAGGTGCGAATCGATGAAGCCGGGGGCGACGGTGCGTCCGGCGAGACGGACAAGATGAGTCCGCGGCCCGACCAGCGCCTTCAGTTCGTTAAAGGGGCCGAGCGCGACGATCGAACCTGCCGCCACCGCGACCGAATCGCTTTCCGGGTGTTCCAGGATCCGTCCTTCATGCAGGACCAGATCAGCCTTTTCCATTTTTTTAGCCCGTCCCGCAGCAAAGCACAGAGTTCAAGTGAAAAATGAACTAGTCGGAGGAGGGCAAAGGCTTCACTTCCTTGAGTTTCATCGGCGTATCGCAGCATTCAACCAGCCCATCGCCGGCCTTGTTGCAGAGCACTTCGGTGCCGCACTTGTCGCACTGATAGCGCTTCCCCAATGCGTTAGGCATTCAATTTCCTCTCATTTCCTTAAAGTATTACTCGAAAGGAAGATCAGTTACCGCGGCCGCCAGTCCGCCATCTTCCCCGACCGTCACCGCGGTGCCGGGCGTCCACGCGTCGTGATGCAGAATCGCCAGCGCGATTCCGCCGCGTGCCGGCGACTGGGCGGTGCTGGTGATTCTGCCCACCTCGCGCCCCGCGAGCTTTACCGGAGCGCCGATTGGCGGAATCTGTCCCGCTGGCAAGCGCAAGCCGTACAGCTTCTTCTTCAGTGCGCCGTGGGCCGTCGCGCGTTCCAGCGTCTCCTGTCCGATATAACAACCCTTGTTGAGTGAAATCGCGCGCTCCAGGCGTACTTCGAGCGCCAGGGTCCGTTCGCCGGTATCGATTCCGGCCCGCGCCACGCCTTGCTCGATGCGGACAGCCTCCAGCGTCTCGTCGCTAGCCTCGATTTCCCCGCGATCCTTAAGTTGCCGGACCAATTCCGTGATTTCCTGCTGGCTGCCGATGATTGTCAGAGCCGGCCAATCTAAGCGCGGCAGATTAGCGATCCGGAGACCGCCAGCGATAGCGAAGCGCCAGGGCGGCAGCTCGTTGAATTGCGAAATCAGGCCGGCGATCAGTTCCGCCGCGCGCGGTCCTTCCAAATCGAGCATCGCAAGCTCTTCCAGTTGCTCGAATTCGACCTCGTCAGCCACCAGAAAGCGATCGAGATGGGCGCGCGCGCGATCCCACGCCGAACGTTCGATCTCAATCAGGAAGGCGTCCGCATCGGCGTAGATGAACATATCCGCCACCACGTGCGCATGATCGGTCAGCAGCAGCGTGGGCGCGACCTCACCGGTTTTCATCGCGCGGATATCGTTGCTGCACATGCCATGCAGAAACGAAATCCGATCAGCGCCGAAAACGCGAATCAGCACCCGATCGTTCACCATTCGCCATGCGACGCGACCGCGTACGGCTCCGTACGCAGAATCGGGCGATGGAACGCGATCGGCAATTTCGTTCATTTCAATGCTTTCCATTTTGCGACGCGGACAGAAAGGTAGCCGCATAAAATTAACAAACTAACGACTGGCACCACAATGCCGCGCGGTATTTGTTCATTTGTTCGCCCCCGCCTTTCGCCGTTGTTCTATCCGCCATCGAATTTTCATATACTGAACAATGGCAGGGAGGGCCGCGCCTTATGGGAGCCTTTGTTATTGGGTTGATCATCGGCATCGCACTCACCGTGATGCTCTTCATCTACGATGAAGGTGAAGTTTTTCTTAAGCTCGCGCGTCAAATCAAATCGGTTGTGACCCGCTATAAGGAGCCTCAGCGCACGGGGCTAAGCTGAAGCCTGATTATGGAAGAGTTCCGGCATGCGCATGCCGCGAATCGGCCCGCGCCAAAATGGATTGCGATCGCGTTGCTGATGCTGGGACTCTATGCCATCGCGGCGCGGGCTGCCGATCCCGCCGCTGAAGCGGGCCGCCTGAGCGACCAGTCTTTCACTTTCCTCAATGCGATCACCGGCAGCGGCGGGGCGAACAATCCTCTGATCGGACCGGTGGCGGGTTTCGCAGGCGATGCCCAAACGCTCGCCAGTGCGCTGAAACATGGCGACAATCAGGGCGCGGCCGGTGCGATGGCTTCGTTGCAGGCCGATCGCACGGCCGTCGACTCGGCTTTGCGGGCCCATCCGGATCCAGCTCAAGCTGCAGGCTGGGCCGCGCTCAAGAATCAGCTCAATACGCTCGCCAGTTACGTGAAACCTGGATCGGCGCCAGCGGCCGGCTCGCCGCCGCCACCAGCTTCGGCTCTCGGTTCGGATGCCGGCTCGGTCGCTGGCGCGGCTCCAACGGGCCTTGCCGAGCCGGCCGGAGCGCCGCCATCCGGTGCGCCGCGCGTGGTGATCAATTCGCGATCCCGCCGCGGTGGTGAGCTGCGCGTCAAAGGATTTTTTGAAGGCAACGATATCAGCTCGGCGGGCATCTACGACGGTGCCCAGCGGCTCGAAGCGATCCACGTTGATCGGATAACCGGCCTGCAGCGGGTTAATTTCGATCTCAAGCTATCCGGTGTGCGGCCCGGCATGACGCTGCGGATCATCACCGGCAACGGCGATACTTCGGAAGCACCACTGGAATCGGGATCGCGCATGGCGTCATCGGGGGTCGAGGTGACGCGCGGCGATCGTATGACATCCGCGCCCGAATCCGGCGGCCCGGAAGGCGGCGAGTCCGGCTCCGGCAATACGGCCGAGATTCCGAGCTACAGCTCGCGTAGCAGACCGCATAATCGTTTGGGCGGGGGGACATTGACCGGCGTCAGGATCAACGTGATCAGCGTCAACCAATCGATCCCCGGTCAGTACGAAGTGACCGGCCAGATCAGTGGTCCCGGCGTCAGACGGGCGGGAATATACGTGAATGGACGGTTAGTGTCGCCCATCTCGATTACCAACGGGGCAGGCATTAACAACTTCGACACCACGTTTCAGATGATGGGCGGCGGGGCTACCATCCGGGCCTACGGATTGGGCGGAAACTTCGTCGAAACGGCGGTGAACCTCGGCACTTCGAATATGCCGATGTACTCCGGTCCGATGGTGGTCAATCCTTATGCGTACGGCGCAAACCCCTACGTCAGTCCATATGGCGCAAACCCATACGGCTATGGCGCGAATCCATACGCCGGGAGTCCCTACGGCAGTCCTTACGGCTATCGGCCTAATCCATATGGATATGGCGCCGCACCGTATGGAAGCCCGTACGGAAATGGTTACGGTAACCCTGCGATGAATGCGCCGTGGTGGCAGCGTTTGATGCCATAGCAGCTTGCTCGCATCGCGCCACTCGGTTAAGTTCATGAATTCTCAACTGCTTTCCGAAAAGAAATCTACATATGTTAATCCAGGCAACCCAGATTCGTCCCGGGATGGTAATCGAGCATAACAAAGACCTTTGGCGCGTGATGTTGGTCAATCATGTCACGCCCGGGAACTGGCGCGGAATGGTGCAAACCAAGCTGCGCAACCTCAAGACCGGCTCGCAGACCGAAAACCGCTTCCGTTCAGAAGATCGCGTCGAGCGCACGATTCTCAATCAGGCGGAGATGGAATTCCTGTACGCCGACGGCGACCAGTACCACTTCATGAATACGGAGACCTTCGATCAAATCGCGATTCAGGCCGACTTGATCGAGGATGTCGCGAAGTTCCTGACCCCGAACATGAAGGTCGAAGTCGAGTCATATGAGACCACTCCGCTCAACGTCAGGCTGCCTAAAACGGTCCATCTGCGGGTGGCTCAGACCGACCCCGGGATCAAAACCGCGGCGGTGACCAACTCGCTCAAGCCGGCCACGATGGAGACCGGCCTGGTGGTGCAGGTTCCGCACTTCGTTTCGGAAGGCGACGTAATCGCGATCAACACTGAATCGCATGAGTACGCGGGACGGGCGAAGTAAACTGCCTGCGCGTACCGAACGAGGGCCGCAGCGGTCCTTGTCCAAAAACCAGAAATCTCAGCCGCGTGAAGAATTCACGCTTCCGCTGCGGCCGCTCAGGCTCGGCGCGAATCTCTACGCCCTGCAAACGCAGCCCGGCTTCGAGCAGATCGCGCTCGACGAAGCGGCTAAACGTGCGCAGGCGCGGGTGCTTGGATCACGGGTGATTCGCGAGCGATCGGGCATCGGCATTTTCACCGCCCCCGCCGCGCCGGCATTGATGAAACTGCGATGCGCGGAAGATCTGTTCGCGGTCATCGGCTATCATGCCGCACCCGATCCGTCGCTCGAGAAGATAAGCGCGGCGGTGCGCGGAACTCGTCATATCGATTGGGCGCTGGATGCGCGGGTTCGCCTGATGCCGGGAAGCAAGGCGGGCCGGCGAATGCATTTTCGCGTGATCGCGCGCATGACCGGCGAGCACGAGTTTCGCCGCGTCGATTTCAAGCGCGCCGTCGAGCAGGCCCTGGTCGAACGTGAGGATCGTAACTGGCGGCTCGATGAAGAGCATCCCGAAGTCGAGGTCTGGGTCACGCTGCTCGACAGCGAGTTCATCATGATGATCCGGCTGAGCGACGATCTGATGCGTCAGCGCGGATACAAACACGCCGACCGGCCCGGTTCGTTGCGTCCGGCGGTGGCGGCTGCGCTGGCATGGCTGTCCGATCCGAATCCCGGCGATGTGGTGCTCGACCCGTTTTGTGGAACCGCGACGACGCTGATCGAACGCGCGCACCTGGGCCGCTATGCGATGCTGCTCGGCGGCGATAACGATCCCGAAGCGCTCGCAGTGGCGCGAATCAATGTGGGCCCACGCTACAAACCTATCGAGTTGCGGCCCTGGGACGCCGCCGAATTGCCGCTACCGGATCGCAGCGTGACAAAAGTCGTCACCAATCTGCCGTGGGGAATACGCTTCGGATCGCATAGCGATAACCGGCATGCGTATCCGCGCTTCATTTCGGAATTAAATCGCGTGATGGCGCCGGGCGGCAAAGCGGTGATGCTCACGGGCGAGCGCGCCCTGATGCGCGAATTGACCGCGGCAAGAAAAATCGCGCCCGATCACATTATCAAGGTGGAAATTCTCGGCACCTATGCCGAAATATACGTATGGTCGGCGATCGCTAAATCAGGCGCGGACCGCAGTGCTTAGTCGCAGATCGCGGGCTTGCGTGCGCCAGGGCTCGGGCAGCGTGATCTCGCGCGCGTCGAGCCAGTTCTTCTCCAGCCGGTAAAATTCCCGCGTCGGCTCGAAGAAGATATGCACCACCACGTCGTCGTAATCGAGCACCACCCAATGCCCGACGTTGAAACCTTCGACCGCGAGCGGGCGCGCATTGTCGCCGCGCAGCCGTTCTTCGATACCGCGCGCGATCGCCTGTACCTGTACGTCCGAACGCCCGGTTGCGACGATAAAATAGTCCGCGATCGAGTTTAGATGCTCGACTTCGAGCACGACCAGGTCGTACGCTTTCTTGTCGAGCGCCGCCTCGGCGGACGCAAATGCCTTCTCCAGGGAATTCACTATCTCAATGACAACCGCTTAATAGAGTGCGCCTAATAGAGTGAATGACGTTCGATGTAATCCTCGGCATCGCCCGGCAGCAGATAACGGATTGATTCCTTGCGGCGCAACTTCTCTCGGATACTGGTGGCGGAGATGGGCAAAATCGTGGTTTGCAGGAACGACAGCGTTTGGCCGCTTGGATGCACGTAATGGTCTTGAACTTTACTGTAGCCAAACCGTTGGAGCACGGCAACCGGACCGCCACCGTGAGTAAATTCGCGTTCGTCCAACCGTGCATGCACTACCAAGCTGCACAGCGTAACCAGCGCATCGGCTTCCTTCCAGGTTTCGAGATCGGCGAACGCGTCCGCCCCCATGATCAGGAACAAGGTCGCGGGCTGGCGCAGGGTCTGGAGGAAATGGCGAGCCGTATCGATCGTGTAAGATCGCCCGACGCGCCGCACCTCGACATCGGAGACCATGAAATGACGGTTGCCTTTGGTGGCGAGCCGTACCAACTGGAGCCGATGCTCGGCCGGGGCGAGTTCGCCTTCCGCCTTATGCGGCGGCGACGCGGCCGGGACGAAGTACACCAGATCGAGCTTGAGCGCCTCGCGATCCTCTTCGGCCGATCGCAAATGGCCGAAGTGGATCGGGTTGAAACTGCCGCCGAACAGTCCTACCCGCATCGCGCCACCAGCCTCCGGTCCGCACAGTCCGGATCAGTTACGTACCTGTCCGTGGCCATCGATCACGTACTTGTAGGTGGTCAGTTCCCGTAATCCCATCGGACCCCGGGCGTGCAGGCGATTAGTCGAGATACCGGTCTCGGCACCGAAGCCGAACTCGAAACCGTCGGTGAAACGGGTTGAGGCATTAACGTAAACCGTAGCCGAATCGACCTCGCGTTCAAAGCGCAGGGCCGCTTCGCGATCGCCGGTTACGATTGCATCGGCGAGCTGCGATCCGTGACGCGCGATAAATTCGATCGCTTCATCGATCGAATCGACGATTTTGATCGACAGAATCAGGTCAAGATATTCGGTATCCCAATCCTCGGCCGAAGCCGGCTTTGCTCCGGGGACGATCGCGCGCACGCGCTCGTCGCCGCGTAGTTCAACCCCGGCGGCCGCCATCCGCCGGGCGAGGGCGGGCAGGAAAGTGTTGGCGATTCCGGCATGCACCAGCAGATTCTCCATCGCATTGCAGACCGACGGACGGCTGCACTTGGCGTTGAAACATATCTCTTCGGCCATCTGGAGGTCGGCGGCGCGATCGACATAGGTATGACAGATGCCGTCGAAATGCGGCAGAATCGCGACCGCCGATCCGGCCAAGGCCTGCTTGAGCGCATTGCCGCCGCGCGGGATTATCAGATCGATAAACTCGGGATGGCGCTTGAGGATTTGCACCGCCTCGCGATCGGGATTCGCAACCAACCAGGCTGCCGCGGTTGGCAACTCCGCGCGTTCCAGCGATTGATTGATCAGCCCCGCCAGAAAACTGTTGGCCGCGATCGCTTCGCGCCCGCCACGCAGCACCACCGCGTTGCCGGATTTCAAGGTGAGCGCCGCCGCATCGATCGTGACGTTGGGCCGCGACTCGTAAATGATCGCAATCACACCGAGCGGCACCCGTATTTTGTTGATTTCGAGTCCATTGGGCCGCGTCCAGCGCTCGATCGCTTCACCGACCGGGTCAGGCAGCGCCGCCACTTCCTCGACACTGCGCGCCATCGCGTCGATGCGAGCCTGGTTCAGCGTCAGACGCTCGATGAATGCGCCGCCACGGCCCGCCTGCTCAGCGGTTTCGAGGTCCTGACGGTTCGCCTCGATAATGCCGGCGGCCGAGACGCGGATTGCATCGGCCAGCGCGAGCAGCATCGCGTTCTTGCGTGACGTCGGAACCAGCGCCAGCCGCCGGGCCGCGGCGCGGGTCTGACTCAGTTGCGCGACGATTTCATTCTCGAGCGTAGTCAATTTCTCAACAGCACCAGGTTATCGCGATGGATAATCTCATCCGCCACCTTGTACCCGAGCAGACGCGGAATCTCATAGGAATGGCGTCCCTTAACCTTTAGCACATCGGCGGCGGGGTAATTGACGATTCCGCGCCCGAACTCCACGCCCTCGGGGTCCATCAGGCTGACGCAATCGCCGCCGGCAAACTCACCGCTGACTTCGCGGATGCCCGACGCCAGCAGGCTGCGACCCGCATTGCGCAGCGCCTCGGTCGCGCCCTTGTCGATTGTAATCGCACCGGCCGGCCGCAGTGCGTAGGCGATCCAATGCTTGCGGCTCTTAAGCCGCGCCGCCGCCGGCAGGATCAAAGTGCCGGTGTCGAGCGCAGGATCGAGCACCGAGGTGATGCTCGCTGGACCGTGGCCCGCAGTGATAACGGTCGTAATGCCGGAGCGAACCGCCTGACGCGCGGCCTTGATCTTGGTGGCCATCCCGCCGCTGCCGAGCGGTCCTGCGCTCTCGGCCACCAGTCCACGCATCGGTGCTTCGACGTCGGCGATCAGTGGAATCAGCCGCGCATCGGGCCGCTTGCGCGGATCGCCGGACAGCACGCCGGCGACGTCGGTCAGGATAATCAAGAGCTGCGCGCCGACCATCGTCGCCACCAGCGACGAGAGCATGTCATTGTCGCCCAGCCGGATTTCGTCGACCGAAATGGTGTCGTTCTCGTTGACGATCGGAATCACGCCAGCGGCGATCAGGGTCTGAAACGTTTGCCGCGCGTTGTTGCGCCGCCGCCGTTCCGCCAGATCCTGATGCGTCAGCAAAAGCTGAGCGATCGTGCGTCCGCGCGCGGTAAAGGCTTTCGCCCACGATGCCATCAGTTCGATCTGTCCGGCCGCCGCGGCGGCCTGGCGCGCCGCGATAGTAGCGCCGCCGAGCTTTCCGAGCCGTGCGCGACCGGCGGCGATCGCGCCCGAGGTGACCAGCACCACCTCGCGTCCACCGCTGATTGCGCTATCGATTTGCGCGGCGAGATCGTCGATTACGCCGCTTTTCAAGCCACTGCCGTCGGACAGCACCGCGCTGCCCACCTTCACCACGATACGGCGGGCGCGATCGAGCAGGGCCGGTTTGTAGTTCAGTTGCGACATTCGAGGACTGGTGCGCCGAGCCCGAGCATCCGCTCAAGCTCCGCGAGCAGCGGCTCCAGGCCGGTACGCTTCATCGCGGAAATTTCGAAGACGGGTAAGCCGGTGTGGGCGCCGAGCGTGCGCGCAGCAGCGGCGGCGTCGGAATTCGAGAGCAGATCGATTTTGTTGAGCGCGATCATGGCGGGCCGCTCGATCAGGTTGGCGTCGAAGGCGCCGATTTCATTGCGCACGATGGTGAAATCCTTTTCCGGGTCGCCGCTCAGATCAAGCACGTACAGCAGCAGGCGTGTGCGCGACAGATGGCGCAGGAAGCGGATTCCAAGCCCGTGACCGACATGAGCGCCCTCTATCAGGCCGGGAATATCGGCGATCGAAAAGCTGTGCTCGCCGATACCGGTGATGACGCGGCCGAGGTTGGGCGTCAGGGTGGTGAAAGGGTAGGGCGCGATCTTCGGATGCGCGGCGGTCATCGCGGCCAGCAGAGTCGATTTGCCGGCATTGGGCAATCCGATCAGGCCGACCTCCGCCACCAATCGCAATTCGAGCCGCACCGTGCGCTGCACGCCCGCGCCGCCGGGGGTTGCGATTCGCGGCGCGCGGCGAGTGGAGGTGACGAAATGCATATTGCCGCTGCCACCGCCGCCGCCAGGCGCGATTATCTGCCGCGCACCGGGCAGCACCAGGTCGGCGAGCAATTCCCCGCTGTCTTCGTCGAAGGCGAGGGTTCCCGGCGGTACCCGCACGATCAGATCTGCGCCGCCGTGGCCGTTTTGATGCTTGCCGCGCCCGGGTTCGCCGTTGCCCGCGATCAACCGCGGCTTGTACTTGAAATCGAGCAGGGTCATGAGGCCCTCATCGACTTCGAGGATCACATCGCCGCCGCGTCCGCCGTCGCCGCCCGAAGGTCCGCCGAAGGGGCGATACTTTTCGCGCAGGAACGCAATCGCGCCGTCGCCGCCATTGCCGGCCCGGACAAATACACGAGTTTCATCGATGAAGCGCGCCACAGCCCGGCATTATAGCAGCAGGCTGCCAATCCGTACCGCTTGCTGGCGAAGCTTGCCCGCTTACAGACAAAGTTCTGCGAGCAGCCGCAGCGCCTCGGGCTGCCGGGTTCCGATCAGCATGGTTTTGATCGGCGAGGCTTTCCAGGCGGCAATTCTATTGGCGATATGATCGCGGGTGCCTACCAATGCGATTTCATCGACCAGCTTGTCCGGCACGGCGGCTTGCGCCTCGTTACGCTGACCGGCGAGGAACAAATCCTGAATTTTCTGCACCTGCGCTTCGTAACCGAGCCGCGCCGTATACTGCTTGTAAAAGTTTTTGTCGCGCGCGCCCATCCCGCCGATATAGAGCGCCAGGTTGGCCTTGATCGGGGCGCGGCAGGCGTCGAGATCGTCGCCCATCACGCAGGTGACAAACGGCGCGAACTCAAAATTGGCGCGGTCCTTACTTCCGCCGGCCCGCCGGAAGCCTTCTTCGAGATGCGGGGCGAACAGGTCGAAGCGCTCCGGGTTCATCCAGACCGGAATCAGGCCGTCCGCGATTTCGGCGCTGAGCGCCACGGCTTTGGGATTGATCGAGGCGGTGTAGATTGGCAGCGCGGCGCGGCCATGGATGATGCTTTTCAACGGCTTGCCGAGCCCGGAAGCATCGACCCCTTTATACGGCACCTGGTATTCGCGTCCGCTGAATTCGAGCGGCTGTTCGCGCGCCAGTATCCGCCGCACGATGCTTATATACTCGCGGGTGCGTTGCAGCGGCTTGCCATACGAAACGCCGTGCCATCCCTCGACCACCTGCGGACCCGATGGCCCGATACCCAAAATGAAGCGGCCACCCGACAACTGATCGATCGTCATCGCGGTCATCGCCGTCATGGCGGGGGTTCGCGCCGGCATCTGCATGATCGCGGTGCCGAGCCGGATACGGCTGGTGAGCGCGCCGACCCATGCGATAGTGGAAACCGCGTCCGATCCGTAGGCTTCGGCCGTCCATACCGAATCGAACCCCAGCCGCTCCGCCTCGAGCACCAGATCGATTGGCAGCGTCACTTGGGCCCCCGAATAACCGAGCACAAAACCCAGGCGCATCGGACACCTCCTGCGGTGGCGTATTATTGCAGATACAAAAAAGCCCCGTGGATGTCCACGAGGCTTTCTCTAATCGGTGATGAAAAATCCGCGGTCAGCCCCCGGCGGCAGCCAGTTCGCTGACGGCGACCGGCTGCGCGATAGCCTCGACGCTGACCTGCCGGCGTCCGCCGCGATAGGGTTCGTATTTCACGATTCCGGCGATCCGGGCGTAGATCGTATAGTCGCGGCCCATGCCGACATTGCGGCCCGGATGAATCAGAGTGCCGAGTTGGCGCACGATGATATTTCCGGCCTTCACGCGCTGGCCGGCGTAAATCTTGATGCCCCGATGTTGCCCCGGACTATCGCGTCCGTTGCGCGTCGAACCTTGCCCTTTCTTATGCGCCACGGCTGATCTCCTCGATTTTGAGGACCGTCAATTCCTGTCGATGGCCATGCTTGCGGCGATAATTCTTACGCCGCTTCTTTTTGAAGACGATCACCTTGGTGCTGCGCGGTTGCTGCACGATCGTGGCGCGCACCGAGCTGCCCGTCACGGTCGGGGTGCCGATTACCGGAGCTTCGGTATCGCCCAACGCAAGCACCTCGGACAACTCGACCTGGCTGCCGACCTCGCCCGCGATCCGCTCGACGATAATCTGGCCACCTACCGCAACGCGGTACTGTTTTCCGCCCGTTTTTAAGATTGCAAACATGTTTTCAACCGGAACCCACTTAAATAACGGACAGAATGCTCCAAGTCAATGTCAATCGCGGACGCAATTTAATCCAGCCCCAGACGTTCGCGGCCTTCGGGCGAAATCATTTGCGGATTCCATGGCGGATCCCAGACCAGCTCGACGTTGGCCTCGTTCACGCCCGGCAGCATCATCAGCTTTTGCCGCGCATCGAGCGCGATCGACGCGCCCATCCCGCAGCCCTGCGCGGTCAACGTCATCTTGACCTCGACCCGGTTACCTTGAGTCTCCGGATGGATGTCCATCCCATAGACCAGACCCAGATCGACAATATTCACCGGAATTTCAGGATCGTAACAGGTCTTGAGCGACTCCCAGACCATCGATTCCATGTCGCCGCTGCTGATCTCCGAAACCGCTTCTTCGGGCTTGCGGCCCAGCGCGTCAGCATCTTTGCCCGCGATCCGGAACAAACCGTTGTAAGCGGGAACCTGTACTGTGAAAGTGCCGCCGAGCGACTGCGTGATAAACACTTCACAGCCCTTTTCGAGTACCGTGCGATCGCCCGCCGGCACCTGCGTGGCTTCGCAGTCGCGCGCCAATTCAATTCGTTCCATATATTTTAACCTGTGCCTGGATTGTATCGCGTCACCGAACCTGAAAACCAGATGGTGAATTGGTTCCTTGCAGATACTGCCAGCGGTCTGTTAAAGCGGAAACCGGGTGAAGCCGATGGGTGGTGGGGGCGGTAGATGATTGAGGGCGAGACTTCGGGCGGTACCGCACGCGAGCGAATCCATGCCTTTCTTGCCGCACGGCCCGGCGGTGCGCGATCCGACGAAATCCTCGGCCTGCTGTTCCGCGGTATCGGCTCCGATCCGGAAATCGGCCCGCGCATCCTCAGTAACTTAATCGGCAGCGATCCGCATTTTACTTTTGAAGCGGCGACCGGGATGTGGTCGCTGCGCGAGCGCCCTGCGCTCAAGATCGCCCTCGATGCGGCGCCGTTCGTGGTGGTCGATCTGGAGACCACCGGCGGCCGCGCCGGTCCCGGCGCAATCATAGACATCGGCGCCTATCGTATGAGCGGGCCGAAAATCCTCGATTCGTTCCAAACTTTGGTGCGGCCCAAAACTCCGATTCCGCGATTTGTAACGCGCCTGACCTCGATCACCGATGAGATGGCGGCCGGTGCGCCGCCGATCGAGGAAGTGCTGCCTGCCTTTCGCGATTTCCTGGGCGATGCGGTGTTCGTCGCGCATAATGCGCAGTTCGATTTTGCTTTTCTCGATTTCGAGTTCCGCCGGATTTTCGGAATCGGACTGACCAATCCGGTGTTGTGCACCTTGCGGATGTCGCGGCGGATGCTGCCGTCGGTCAAGCGCCGGCGGCTCGATGCGCTGGCGGATCATTTCGGGCTCTCGACCGCCGGCCGTCATCGCGGATTGGGCGATGCCCGGATGGCGGCCGAGCTACTCGCGATTTTTCTCGAGATGTCCACCCAGTCCGGCGTGGCGCGGCTCGATCGTTTGCTCGATCTCCATAGCCGTGGACCGGCCGGCCAGCGGCTTGAGCGTCATGTGGCGCCCGAGGTGGTTGCGGCGCTGCCGCGGACTCCCGGCGTTTATCTGATGCGCAATGAACGCGGCGAGTTGCTTTATATCGGCAAAGCGCGCCGCCTGCGCGATCGCGTCGGATCGTATTTCAACGGCGGGATGGGCACCAAGCCGAAAGTGGCGGAACTGGTCAGCCATGTCCATGCGATCGAAACCCGCGACACCCGCTCGACGCTTGAAGCCGCGCTGCTCGAAGCGCGCCTGATTCGCGAGCTCAAACCGCCGTACAACCGGATGTTGAAAAGCGGGCCGAACGCGCATTTCCTCAAAATCGATTTAGCGGATCCGTTTCCGCGTGTCGTCGCGACCACGAAATTGACTAACCGGCGCAGCGTGATGCAGCTCGGGCCATTCGTCGGGCGCGGGGGCCTCGAACGCTCAGTGCGGGCGCTGTCGCGGATGCTGGGCTTGCGCGTATGCGCCGGCAAGCTCCGTCCCGATCCGGAATTTTCGCCGTGCATTTACGGTCAGATGGGCCGCTGCGCGATGCCCTGCAACGAGAGTGAAGACGAGGAACGCTATGGCGAGCGCGTGCGCAAGGCGCTCGAATTCCTGCGCGGCAAAAGCGGTCCGATGCTGGGTGAGTTAGCCAGGGCGCGCGATCAGGCGTCATCCGCGATGCGTTATGAGGAAGCCAAACGGCATCATCGCGAACTCGAATCATTGGTGACGCTCACCTCGCGGGTCGCGCGGCTGTCGCAGGCGGTGACCGAGAACAACCTGATTATCGTCACCGGGGTCGAAAACGATCGCGCCGCCTACGTCGTGCTCAGCGGACGGCTGGTGCTTACGCGCAATTTCGATTCAAGCGGAGTGGCCGGGGAGATCGCGCAGTTCGTCACCAACAATTATGAGCGATTCAAGGCGCGGCCGGTGGCGCGTGAAGAATTGGAAGAGATGACGATCGTCGCGCGATGGCTGCGCGAGCGCGAACCGCGCGAAGGCCATCTGGTTTACCTCAGCGGCCCGTTCGTCACGGCCGATGCGCTTGCGCGTATTGCGCTGGGGCCGGAGGCGGCCACCGCTGCGACGATTGACTAGTGGCGGCCGTCTCCGGCTGATCTTTAACGACTTACTCGGCGGCCGCGGTCGGGATGAAACCGACGGTGCCGTTACGCAATCTGATCTGAAGCCAGTTGCCGGCGATGCCGGTCACGTTCACCCATCTGCGGCGATGGACCTGACCGACCACAGCGCTGTTCTGATCCGGGTTCTGAAAGACCGGCGAATTCTTGGTTAACTGAAAATGCTTGTTCAGCGGCCTGACCCTGACCGCCGGCGCCGAAGGCATCGCGGAGAAACCCGATCCGGGGGCTGGTGTCGCTGCCGGGGTTGGGGTGGCGAGACTTGGGTTCAGCGCCTGGGCCTCGGCCATCTCGGTGCGCGCTTCGTCCTGGCGATTGAGTTCAGTGAATAGCATCGAGGCCAGCGCATAGTGGGCGGCGGCATTGCGCGGCTGCAACCCGATTGCGGTGCGTAATTCGACTTCGGCCGCACCGAGCTTATTGGCGCGGGTCAACACCTGCGCCAGCTTGATCCGATAGGCGGTATCGGCCGGGCGCAACACCACCGCCGCGCGATACTGCTCCTCGGCCGCCCCGAATTCCGATCCGCTCAGATACAGGTCGCCCAGCGCCGCATGCGCTTGCGAATTGCGTGGATCGAGGTCGAGCGCCCTCATCAATTCGGAGCGCGCCTGGTCGGGCTTTTTTTCCGCCATGCAGGCATTGGCCAGCGCGATGTGGGTTCGCGGATCGTTGGGCGCGATATTGATCGCCTGTTGATAATCGGCGTCGGCTTGTGCGAATTGCGACGCTTGCATCGCCTGATCGCCGGATTTCAGGTAGTCATCCGCCGATTTATGGCCGCAGCCCGCGAGGCCGACCGCCATTACACCGACCGTCATCACCGCCGCAGTCCACCGCCATCCCCGCGAATCGCGCATGCCCATACTCCTTTTTGCTGAATTTCGTCGTATCTCGAAGGCGCTTCGGCCACAATACTCGATCATGGCCTGCCGGTTAATGCCGGGAGCCGGAATGAAATCCGAATCCATTAAAAAAACGTTGACGCCTTGGCGCGATATGAAGCTTAAGTTATAAGAGAACGCCGTGCGTGTTGCACTGATAGCCGCCAAGCAACTTGAGTTCGCGAAGACGCGCCTCGGTCCGGCGATGCCGGCGGCCGAGCGCCAGTTGCTCGCGGAAGCGATGTTTCGTGATGTGCTGGCGGCTGCGATTGCGGCGCGGACCCCCGACCAGGTGGCGTTGGTCAGTTCGGATGAACGCCTGCTCGCGATCGCGCGAGGGGCAGGAGCGATCACAATCGATGAGCAGTTTCCTCGCGGCTTGAACGCCGCGGTCCGGCTCGGCACCGAACTCCTGATCGCGCAGGGGGCCGAAGCCGTCTGCGTGGCGTTGTCCGATATACCTCTGATCAGAGGTTCGGATATCGATACAGTCTTCGCCGCGCTCTCAAATGAAAAAGGGGTGGCGATGGTTCCCTCGCGTGAGCTTTCCGGAACCAATATGATTGCGCGGATGCCGCCCGATGCGATACCGACACGATTTGGACGTCAAAGTCTTATGCGGCATCTCGAAAGTTGCGAACAGGCTGGATTGCGATGCCAGTTGGTGCGGTTGGCGGGTCCGGCGATGGATCTGGATTTGATGAGCGATCTGGCCGATTTCGTGCGCATTCCAAGTTCAACTCATACCTTCAATCACCTGTCGCGCCTCGGACTCACTCCAGCCTGAGTCAAGCTCGATGAAGATGGTGCGATCAATCGAGCGCCTGGGGGCGTGGATTATAGACCAGATCGAGACCCTGGGTAACTTTGTTTTTTTTCTCTTTACCGCTGTGTTTTACATCGTGATGCCGCCCTACAAGCCGCGGCTCGCGATCCGGCAGTTGCGGTCCATTGGGGCCGACTCCAGTTTCCTGATTCTGCTGATTGGTGCGTTCACGGGGATGGTGCTGGGTCTGCAGGGCTACAATACCTTGAGCCGCTTCGCTTCGGAGGGGGCGCTGGGATCGGTTGTAGCGCTGACGCTGGTGCGCGAGTTGGGACCGGTATTGGCGGCGCTGATGATCGCGGCGCGGGCCGGTTCGGCGATGGCCGCGGAACTGGGTTCCATGCAGGCGACCGAGCAGATCGACGCGCTTACGGTGATGGCGATCAATCCGGTGCAGTACCTGGTATCGCCACGGATACTGGCCGGTCTAATCAGCTTTCCCCTGCTGACCGGAATGTTCGATTCGATTGGGATTATCGGTGGCTATGTGATCGGGGTCGATTTGATGGGCGCGCCGGGATCAAGTTACATGAATGGCATCAGCCAGAACCTTACCGCGCACGACATTATGACCGGACTCTACAAGTCAATCGTTTTTGGAATCGTGGTAATGTGGATCTGCTGTTATAAAGGCTATCACGCGCAACGTATGGCGACCGGCGTGAGCCGCGCGACCACCGAGGCCGTGGTTATGTCGAGCATACTTATCCTGCTTTGGGACTATTTCCTCACATCTGTTCTTCTGTAACGATCTTTTACCTGAAATGACCAACGCGACCTCCGCCGGCAAAGCCTCTCCGATTTCGATTAGCATCCGCGATCTGCGGCGGAGTTTTGGCCATCAGGAGGTATTACGCGGCGTCAACATCGATTTTCCGCGCGGTAAAGTCACCACCATCGTGGGGCCCAGCGGATGTGGCAAGACGGTATTTCTCAAGCATCTGAACACTTTGCTGCGTCCTGACTCAGGGAAGATCGTTATTGATGGTATCGATGTGACATCGGTTAGCCGAGGCGGGCTCGACGCGGTGCGAGAGAAGTTCGGCATGCTGTTCCAGGCCGGCGCGTTGTTTGACTCCATGCCGGTGTTCGACAACGTCGCCTTTCCGCTGGTGGAGAAGACCAGGCTCAGCCGCGATGAGATAGCCAGCCGGGTGCGCGAGACGCTGGCGGCGGTGGGGCTTGAAGGGATGGACGATAAGTACCCATCGGAATTGAGCGGCGGAATGCAAAAACGGGCGGCGCTGGCGCGGGCTTTGATTCGGCGTCCCAGCATCCTCATGCTCGATGAGCCGACCACCGGACTAGATCCATCGCGAACGAGAGCGATTCATGCTTTGGTGCGCCAGACCCAGCAGCGCTTCGGTTTAACCGCCGCGCTGGTCAGTCACGATGTGCCGGCGGTGTTCGAGATTTCCGACCATGTGGCCTTCATGCATGAAGGTAAAATCCGTGTTTATGGAACGGTAGCGGAAGTGACCTCAGCGCATGACGAGCTTTTTGAACGTTTTCTGGCAGGCAAAGCATCAGGGGAGGAAAGCCCGGCGGCGGCCGGATAAAGTTTAAAATGTACGCTACACGGACCACGCAATTAATTGTCGGGCTGTTCGCGATCGTGGGAATCGCCGCGCTGGCCTTTTTGTCTCTGCGGCTCGGGCGCGTCGATCTGTTTCAGCGCACCGGATATACGTTGTACGCCGATTTCGATAATATCGCGGGACTCAAAACTAACGATCGGATCGAGGTGGCCGGGGTTCCGATCGGCCATGTCAGTTCGATCGCGCTGAATGAGGAGAATTACCGGGCGCACGTCGGATTGTTCGTCAAAACCGGGGTTAAGGTCGATGACGAGGCGATCGCGTCAATTAAAACCAGCGGAATAATTGGCGATAAGTACGTCGCGATTCAGCCCGGAGCGGGCGAAAAGATGCTGGCCAATGATGGCGTGATCGTGCAGACCCAATCGGCTTTCGTGCTGGAAGATGCAATTGGTCAGCTAATTAATAACTCGGGTCCGAATGGCGGATCCGGTAGCTCAGGCGCAAACAATTCAGCGCCGAACAATTCGAGCGCCGGCGGTTCGAGCGCGGCGAGCAAATTTCCGAGCATCATGCCCAGCCAACCTGGTCCCGGCGCGGGCATCAACAGAGGGAAGGATAAGTAGTTAGTCTATATGAAACACAGGAATTTAGAGCTTGTTACCTCGAGATCGCGGCGCATTGGCGTCGCGGGTGGACTTATTGCCGCAGCCTTGTTTGCGATTGTGATCGCGGCGGCTCCATCGCGCGCGGCGGGTGATCCGGCGGCGGTGGTGAAAAACGTGGTTGACCAGGCGCTCTCGACCTTGCGTAACAATCAGCTACCGCTCAAGCAAAAGCAGGAGACGCTGCGGAATCTGGTAGCGAACAATTTCGACTTTGCGGAAATGTCGCGTTCGGCGCTCGGTATTCACTGGCGGACCCTGTCGGCGAATCAGCGCACCGAATTCACCAACGTGTTCACCACCTTCATCGAAGATTCATATTTGAGCAAGATTTCCGATTACCGGGGACAGGCCGTCCATTTTACCGGACAGAGCCAGCTTTCGCCGGGCTATGTTCAGGTCGGCAGCCATGTTACCTCGCCCAATGGGGGGCGGCCGATCGTACTTAACTACTCGCTCAAACAGGAAAACGATCAGTGGAAAATATATGATGTGACGGTGGATGCGATCAGTATCGTGGCCAACTATCGCAATCAGTTTAACCGCGTGATCAACGATCGGGGATTCCCGACCCTGCTGGCCGACCTGCGCGCCAAGAGCCAGCAATTGGCGGATTCGTTGGGACAGCCACGCAGCGGCAACTGAAGCGAGTCGCGTACGTAATTTTGAGAACTAGTGGCTATATTGCCATCCGTGATACGTTTAGACTACTAGAGTTTAGTTGGGTAGAAGAGGTAATGCTAAAGATGAGAAGCGGAGCACACGCGTGGCTGCCGATCGCAGTGCCGCTCGCGATTTTGGCGTCGCTCCTGATGACGGGGTTGTTGTGCGTTTCACCCGCAATGGCGGGTGAGAGCGGGGCGGTTTCGGTGCCGCCACAGGACTCGGGTCCGCCTGCCGGTCCCAACAACGATCAGCCTTATAGCGATCCGCTGGAGCCGTTCAACAATTCGATGTTGAACTTCAACCTCCATCTCGATCATTACGTGGTCTTCCCGATCGCCAAGGCCTATGCGTCGGCAGTTCCGCAGCCGGCGCGCGAAAGCGTGGGCAATTTTCTCAATAACGTAGGCGTCGTCCCCCGCTTCGCGAACAATCTGTTCCAGCTTCATTTCACCCGGGCGGGCACCGAAGTGGCACGCTTTGGCATCAACAGCACCCTCGGCGTGGCGGGTTTGTTCGACGTGGCCGACAAATGGTTCGGCTTAAAGGAACATCCCGATGATTTTGGCCTGACGCTCGGCCATTATGGAGTTCCAACCGGACCTTATCTGGTGCTGCCGTTCTTTGGACCCTCATCGATCCGCGATACGGCCGGCTTGTTCGCGGACGGCGCGATGAATCCGCTCGATTATTTTGTGCCGTGGTACATTTACATCCCAACGAATGCCACCCAGGATGCGGTTTCCGCGATCAATTATCGTTCGTTGCACCTGAATCTTTTCGCGGACGTCGATCGCTACGCGATCGATATGTACGGCGCGGTGCAGGACGGCTACCTGCAGCGGCGGGCCAACCAACTGAAAAAAGTTGATGAAGGGACATTATTTGGAGAGTAGTTCGTCGATGGCATAGAAGCGAAGATGAAACCGCCCGCTCAGGTAACCTGGGCGGGCGGTCTTTTTTGGGCGATATGGAGCCGCCGACTCAGGCGGCGCGGGAAGCTCCGGATGGGTAACCATTGGCATCACTGGATAGAGCCTCTCCCGCACCAGTGACCGGGGCGGGTGGCACCTTGAAGCTGTCGGCTAGGCGGAGGAAATCCTCCTGCAGCGCACTGACAGACTCCAGGCTGTGCGCCAGTTCCGCCACCTTGTGCTGAAGCTTTTTGGCAGGCTCCAGCGTGCGCGACAATTCAAGTAGATGGTCATGGAACGCATGCCCGATCTGCGAGAGCTGCTCGTGCAGACCCTTCATCGGTTCGAAGTTCTGCGCCAATTGAGCGAGCTGATCCTGGAAGGCCTTCATCGGTCCGAAGTTCTGCGAGATTTGCGCAACCTGATCCTGAAACGCCTTCATCGGCGCCAGCGCGCGAGCCGCGCTCTGCCCCAAAATATCGACCTGTTCAAACGACTTGCTTAAGCGGGCGAGCGACTCGTGAAAAGTTCGCGTCGGCTCGAATACTTTGGCCACTGCGTGCGCCAGTTGATAATGTGGTTTTCCGTCGGATTCCTGCGGACCGGCAGCGGAAACGTACTGGAGCACTTCGCTGGCTAGCGAATTCGGCATGGAACTATTCTCCCCCGTTGTATTTGGCAGGTCGTCATCATCCTCCGCCTCGCGGTTCCGGCTCGATGGGAACGCTCCGAGGCTTCCACTGCGTCGTTCCTGCACGTTCATCGTTGGCGGTTCAGGCTGGAGCAGTAATTTTCGCAGTTCGTCAAGTTTCAAGTTCATTCTCCACCCCCACCGCGTATTCTCAGTGGTTGGTGAAGCAATAGGTGTTCCAATCCTGGGATGGCGGCAGACAGCCCGCTGACGGCCTTCGAGAAAATCATTCGCCCCGGTATCTTCGATGAGTAAGAAGGTAGAATTGATTAAGTCAGCGTCAAATACAGCCGATAGCTGCTTTTAGCATACTAGATCGTCCCGATTCGCCCGTTTCGAGTGCCGGTAAGCGACCAGGCCGCCGCTGCGTTGCAGCAATGAGCCGCCCCTGGCGGAACTGCAACGATTTTTGCTTATTCCTGAACGGTCGCGTGAGCAGGCGGGTTAGGCGTGACGTGTTCCCACGCATGATAGGAGCTGCGCACCAGCGGCCCGGATTCCACGTGCATGAAGCCCAAGCCCAGTCCAATTCTGCGCAAATCGGCAAATTCCGCTGGATTGACATAGCGGGCGACCGGCAGATGATCTGAAGACGGCCGCAGGTATTGCCCGAGCGTCAGAATGTCGCACTGCACCGCCCGTAGATCGCGCATCACGCCGATCACTTCGTCGATTTCCTCGCCCAGTCCGAGCATCACACCGGCCTTGGTCAGTAGAACCCGCGAAGCGACAGCCGGCAGCTTACGCGCATGATCCAGCACGTCAAGTGAGAGCTCGTAATGGCCTCCCGGGCGCGCGGTCCGATACAGCCGCGGAACGGTTTCGATATTGTGGTTGTAGATGTCGATCGGCGAGTCCACCACGGTTTCGACGCTGCGATGGTCGCCCTTGAAGTCCGGCACCAGCACCTCGACGCGCGCGGTAGGCTGAAGTTGTTTGATCGCCCGCGCGGTCGCCGCGAAATGCGCCGCGCCACCATCGGGCAGATCGTCGCGATCGACCGAAGTGACCACCACATGTTTCAGGTCGAGACGCGCTGCCGCCTCGGCGATACGCCGCGGTTCATCCGGATCGAGCGGGCGCACCCTGCCGTGAGTCACCGCGCAATATGGGCAATTTCGCGTACATACGTCGCCCATCAGCATGAAAGTCGCGGTGCGATGGGAGAAACACTCACCGATATTGGGGCAGGCCGCCTCCTGGCATACGGTATGAAGCCGCAGTTCGCCGAGTATCGCCCTGGTGCGGAAGTATTCGGGCGATACCGGGGCGCGCACCTTGATCCAGTCGGGATGTTTACGCTCGGTCATCTTTGCTCAGCCGGTCATCTGTGCTCAGGTTGAGCTTCGCAAGCGGAGGTTGGCGCGTCAATCAGGTCCCACAGCGCAGCCGGATCGGCGGGTTCGATAAAATCGTATCCGAACCGCGAGGCGAAGCTTTCTTCCATTATCCGCGCGAAGTGAACTTGCGAGACCCCCGGATAACCGAGTGCGGCGATCGAGGTCATCTGGCAGCCGGCGATTCCGCACGGCACGATGGCGTCAAAAAATCGCAGATCGCTCGCCACGTTCAGCGCCATACCATGGTAGGTTACCCAGCGCCGCAAGCCGACGCCGATCGAGGCGATTTTCCTGTCACCGACCCATACCCCGGTAAGACCATCGCGCCGGTTTGCCGCAATTCCGATCCGCCCCAGCGCGTCGATCATCGCCGCCTCGAGCTTGCGCAGATAGAGCGCGATATCGCGCCCCGCGCCCTCAAGCTTCAGAATCGGATAGCCAATCAGTTGACCGGGTCCGTGATAGGTAATCTGCCCGCCCCGCGACACTCGATGGATCGGCACCATCTCGGGGCGATCAATCAGAAAACGATCGTCACCGCCGCGCCCAAGCGTGAAGACGTGCGGATGCTCGAGCATCAGCAAGGTGTCGGCGATGCGATTGTCCAGGCGCGCGCGCACAATCGCTTCCTGCAGCCGCAACGCGGGCTGATACTCGACTGTTCCGAGTCGTGCAAGGCTGAGTTTGCGGCCGCCGTTCATCCGTGCGTCAATAGTTGATGGCCTCGCCTTCGGCGGCGAGCGCGGCTTCCATTATAGCTTCCGAGAGCGTGGGATGCGGATGGGCGGTCTTGCCGATTTCGGCGGTGGTGGTTTCCAGCGTACGGCCCAGCACCACTTCCGAAATCAAGTCGGTGGCGCGATGGCCTATAATCTGGCATCCGAGCACTTCGCCGTATTTTTTGCTCGCTACCAGCTTGACGAACCCTTCGGTCTGATTGACCGCTACCGCCTTGCCGATTGCGCGGAAAGGAATCTTTCCGATCTTAACCTCGATTCCCCGCGCGCGCGCCTGCGCCTCGGTCAATCCCACGGTGGCAACCTCGGGCTCGCAGTAAATGCATCCCGCAATGGTATCGAGATCGAATCCCGGTTCGCGTTCGCCCGCCATGATTTCGACCGCCGCGACGCCCTCGGCCGAAGCCTTGTGCGCCAGCAAGGGAGTGCGGGCGACATCGCCAATCGCATAGATACTGGGGCAGGTGGTGCGGAACGAATCGTCGATTGTGATAAAACCGCCGCGCCCCGCCTCGACCCCGACCTTGTCGAGCCCGATTAAACTGCTCAGGGGCACCCGTCCGACCGCGATCAGCACCGCCTCCGCCTCGACGCTGCTGGCGGCGCCGCCGGCTTCCAGCACAATCGACCAGTTGCCGCCGCGCTTTTCCATCGATTTATAGCGATGGCCCAGGAGCACTTTCATCCCGCGTTTGACGAATGAACGATGCAACTCCGCGGCGACCTCGGTGTCGAAGCCGGGCAGCATCTGTTGCTCCAGTTCGACGATAGTCACCTCGACGCCGAAAGCGCGATAAAAATAGGCGAATTCAAGTCCCACCGCGCCCGCACCAATCACGACAATCGATTTAGGTAGCTGATCGTTGATCAGCGCTTCATGACTGGTCATTACGCCGTCGCCGATCGCCATGCCGGGGAACAAGCGTTCACCGGAGCCGGTGGCGATCAGGATTTTCTCCGCTTCCAACAATGGTGCGGCGGGCGTGGGCTTACCGGCGACCGGCTTCAAAGCGATAGTGTGCGGTCCGGTCAGAACGCCTTCGGCTTCATAGAGATCGATATTGTTTTTGCGCAGCAGATAGCGGACGCCGCGCGAGAGCTTGTCGGCAGCTTCGCGCGAACGTGCGATAACGCGTTTGAAATCGAAGCGGATTTCGCCCACCTCGATCCCATGTTCGCTCGCGGCGCCGCGAATCGCCTCCATGGTTTCGGCCGAATTCAGTAGCGCCTTGGAGGGGATGCAACCCCAGTTCAGGCACACACCGCCGGGATTATCGCGTTCGATCACGGCGACGCGCATCTCGAGCTGACTCGCGCGGATCGCCGCGACGTAGCCGCCGGGGCCCGATCCGATTACCACCAGGTCGTATCGCTGGCTAGCCAAGTTTTATCCTTTCCGGCGGCGGACAGGCGAGCGATCGTTTTGCGATCGTTGTGAGCGGCCGCGCCGATGCTCCGGTTAGACCAGCAGGCTCGCGGGATTTTCCAGGAAGCGTTTAAGATCCTGCAGGAAGCGTCCCGCCACCACACCATCGATTACCCGATGGTCGCACGACACGGTGACCATCATGGTTTTGCCGATCGTGATCTGGCCATTGCGGACGACCGGACGATCCTTGATTGCGCTCACGGCGAGGATGGCCGCCTGACCCGGCACGATCACCGCCGAAAAATGCTCGATCCCCAGCATGCCCATGTTCGAAATGGTGAAAGTGCCGCCGGACAGTTCTTCGGCGGTAAAGCCACCCTGCGCGGCCTTCGAGACCAGCCGATGAGCACTACGGGCGATTTCGGGCAGCGCCTTGCGCTCGCAGCCGTGGATAACCGGGACGATAAGCCCATCTTCAACCGCAACCGCGACGCCAATATTGATGTGCGGATAGATCGAGATGCCCTCGTTCTCGAACGCGGCGTTCATCCGCGTGAAGCGGCTCAGGGCCAGCGCGGTGGCTTTGATGATGATGTCGTTGTAGGAGATATCTTCGTCGAAAAGCTCGACCGCCTCCAGCGAGTTCTTGAAGCGCACCGCCTCTTCCATGTCCACTTCGATGGTGACGTAGAAGTGCGGAATCTCGCGCTTGGAGATCGCCATCCGGTTGGCGATCGTCTTGCGCATCGCGGTCAGTTCCTCGCGCGTGCCGGGAGCGCCTTCACGCGGCGCAATCAAGCGGCGGAAGCGGAACATCTGCTGCTCGCGCAGGAAGTTGTCGATATCGCGCTTGGTTACCCGGTTGTCCGGGCCGGTGCCGCGCACAGCCGACAAATCGAGACCGGCTTCCTCGGCGGCGCGCCGGGCCAATGGCGAGGCCTTCACCTTCGAGGCATCCCCGGACTCGATCTGACGAACTGCCGGCCGCTGTTCCGGCTGCACCAGGCGTGGCGGCGGCATCGCGATTCCGGTCGGTGCGGCGGACGGATGACCGCTCAGAGCCGGATGAAACTGCGGGGGAGTGGCGAGGCCGTTGGCGCGATCGCCTTCAGAATCGGACGATGGCTGACGCTCGCGGGCCACTTCGCCGAAAGATTCCGATTGCGGTTGATAACGCGCGGGTTGCTCGGGTTCGCGCGCGGTCGGAATTGCGGTGGCCGGCTCTTCGTCCTCCTCCTCGCGTGAGGTGGGAATCGCCGTAACCGGTTCTTCCCGCTCGGCCGACGCGCCGGGCTGATCGCCGGACTTGCGAAAGGTCGCGATTACGGCACCGACATGCGCGCTCTGTCCTTCGGGCAGGCGAATCTCCTCGATCACACCTTCGTCGAACGATTCCATCACCATGTCGGCCTTGTCGGTTTCGACTTCCGCGATCGCTTCGCCATGCCGGATCGAGTCGCCCGCGCGTTTAAGCCAGCGGATGATCTTGCCCTCTTCCATCGTGTCGGAGAGCTTCGGCATCGTAATTTCGTTGCTCATTGATCGAACCCTTTCGATGATTCCGAACCTTGTGGCGATTCCGAATCTTTCGGTAATTGTGGCTTACGCTACGCGGCGCACGGTCTCAATACCAGCATTGTGCGCCAAAAATGGAAATGCCGTCACGGCTCTTTCGCGTGATCCCGGAGGGGGCGGTGAACACCGGTAAAGGAAATTCCTAAACCAGGCGTTCGGCCACCTTGACGATATCCGACGGACTCGGCAGCGCCGCGCGTTCGAGCTTCGCATTGTACGGCATCGGAGTATCTCTGGTTGCGATACGCTCGATCGGCGCATCGAGATCGTCGAAGCAGGCTTCGTATAATTGCGCCGCCACTTCCGCGCCCGCTCCGCCCGTGCGCCAGCCTTCGTAAACCATGATCGCCTTGCCGGTTTTCTTGACCGATTCGACGCACTTGTTGAGGTCGAGCGGATTAAGCGTGCGAAGATCGATCACCTCGGCGTCGATGCCTTCGTTCTCGAGCGCTTCGGCCGCGCGCATCGAATCGTACAGGCACTTGGCATAGGTGATAATCGTAACGTCTTTGCCGGGACGCACCACATTGGCGACGCCGAAGGGCACCAGATGCTCGCCCTCGGGCACCTCGCTCTTCATCCCGTACAGCGATTCATGTTCGAGGAAGATCACCGGATCCTCCTGGCGGATCGCAGTTTTGAGCAGCCCTTTGGCATCGGCCGCGGTGGCCGGAATAACCACTCGCAGGCCGGGACAGTGGAGGAAATAAGACTCGAGGCTTTGACTATGCTGAGCGCCCAACTGATGGCCGCCGCCTTGCGGCGCGCGAATCACGATCGGCACCTTGGCTTGTCCGCCGAACATGTAATGAATCTTAGCGGCGTGGTTGACGATCTGGTCCATCGCCAGCAGGCCGAAGTTAACCGTCATCAACTCCACCACCGGCTTCAGCCCAGCCATCGCTGCGCCGATTCCAGCGCCGACGATCGACAGTTCAGAAATCGGAGTATCACGCACCCGCTTTTCGCCGAAGGTCGCCAGCAGTCCGTCGGTAACCTTAAAGGCACCGCCAAAATAGCCGACTTCCTCGCCCATGATGAAGACGCGATCATCACGCGTCATCTCTTCAACGAGCGCCTGATTCAACGCCTCACGATAACTGATCTTTGCCATCAGCCCTGCCGCTCCGATTGTTCAACGTAAACATTCTTGGTCAGTTCGGAAATTGGCGGTTCCGGGCTTTCGTCGGCGAACCGGACGGCCTCGTCGATAACCGCGTTGACCTCGAGTTCGATCGCTTCGAGCCGGCTCTCCGGCACGCGGCGTTCACGCAGCAAGCGCCGTCGCAAATTTTTGATCGGGTCGCGCTCCTGCCATATCCGCTCTTCGCGTTTGGAACGATATTCGGCCGGGTCCGACATCGAATGTCCGCGGAAGCGGTAAGTTACCGCTTCGATCAGCGACGGTCCGTCGCCTTCGCGCGCGCGCGCGGCCGCTTCGAGCGTCGCCTGGTAGACTTCGAGTACATCCATGCCATCGACGCGTACGCCGGGCATCTTGTATGGCTCTGCGAAGCGGTAAAGTTCCTGCTGGCAGATGGCATTCTGAACCAGCGTGCCCATGCCGTAGAAATTGTTCTCGCAGATAAAGATGACGGGCAATTTCCACAGCGAGGCCATATTGAGCGATTCATGAAATGCGCCCTGCGGCAGCGCACCATCGCCGAAGAAGCAGCACACCACTTCCGGCTCTTCCTTGTAGGCGATTGAAAGCCCGAGTCCCACCGCCAGCGGCAGCCCGCCGCCCACGATCGCGTAGCCGCCCATGAAGCGCATATTCGGATCGAACAGATGCATCGAGCCGCCGCGGCCCTTTGAGATGCCAGTCTCCTTACCGAACAACTCGGCCATCACGTTGCGCGGCGGGGCGCCTTTGGCCAGGCAATGGCCGTGCTCGCGATAGGTCGAGACCACATAATCCTTGTCATAAAGGGCATAGATCGATCCTGCCGCCACCGCTTCCTCGCCGGCATACAGGTGGCAGAAGCCCGTGATCTTGCCGCGCGCGTACATTTCAGCAGTCCGATCTTCAAAGCGCCGGATCAGGGTCATGCGCCGATAGAGTTCGAGCAGTTCACTTTCGCCTAGCGTTAAAAGCGCCCGCTCGGCAGTAAGTTTGTCACGTTCCAGCGCCATAATTATGTTACTCCCACGCACTCGTGGCTGATATCAACTTGGAAGTTTAGCTTAAGCTGTACGGCAGGGTAAATGCGACCGCTAAGCGCGATACGCACAGTTGCCAACATTTTATCTCCCGTATCCGCGATCGAGCCGGCCTTATAACAGCCGAATTTGCGCCGCCTCGAACACCGGTGCGAACGATCGCCGATGAATCGGACAGGGGCCGAGGCGCTGCAGCGCTTCGAAATGATCTGCGGTGCAGTAGCCTTTATGCCGTCCGAAGCCGTAGCCCGGATGATTCTGATCGTACTCGCACATGATCCGGTCGCGGGTGACTTTCGCGATAATCGAGGCGGCGGCGATACAGAAGCTCCTGCGGTCGCCACCAACCAGCACGGTCTGTTGATATTCGATTTCCGGAATACGCCTGCCGTCCACCAGCACATGCTGCGGTTTGAGGGTTAATGCGGCCAGCGCCCTGCGGCTGGCGAGCATCGTGGCCCAGTAGATATTGAGCTGGTCGATTTCCTCAGGTTCAGCGATCCCGACTCCCACCGCGCGCGCCTGCTCGAAGATTAGGGGGTAAAGCTCCTCGCGCTTTTCCGGGGTAAGCTGTTTTGAGTCATGAACGCCGCGGACAAAGCTCTCCGGCGGGAAAATAACCGCGGCTGCGATCACCGGCCCCGCCATCGGTCCGACCCCCGCTTCATCCAATCCAGCAACAGTCTCGTTGCCTAATCGCCACAGCCTCCGCTCGTAGCGCAAGTCCGGCCGCTTGCTCATGGCCCCGCCTCCTCCTCGATCCTGCGATGCCATCATTCAGAACGGCAGCCCTAAAATCAAACGCAAATTGCTTCCTCTGGCAATCGAAACCCTGTGTCGCCAAAAGATGTATAATGTAGCTTAAAGATGTTTATTGCTCGTGAAAATATCTGAAACGTAAAGCTTTACGCCATGCTGGCGCCGCCCATCAGGATTCAAATGCAGCTCGCTGATCTGCTTGATAAGCGCAGTCTGATTGGTCTTATTCGGTCTTTGCTGTCGCTCCGGCATAAGCCTTGCTCAGTTGCGGGGGACTTCGAGAGCAGACCGGGGGAAATCCGGATGCGGAAGAGGAGAGGCGGGAAAAAACGATGACTTATGATGAAAGCAAAGTAATGACGGTGAAAGAGCTCTCTGGTTATCTCAAGGTTCATCCATCGACCATTTATCGCCAGCTCAGAAGGGGCAGATTGCCGGCCTTCAAGGTGGGCAGTGATTGGCGGTTCAATATCGAGTCGATCGATCGCTGGCGGCTGGGGCAGGATGCGGCCGAGATGCTCGGCAGCCAGATGCACTAAAGATCCGGGGAGGGGGAGTTATGCCGGCTCAACCAGCGTCGTGTAATTCGTTGGCCGGGCCGGCATAACGTAGCGCGAGCAATCCACGCAGCGGATCGATACGATCGATTTGCACTGCGATCTGCGTTTCCTGAAGAAACGACGGAGTTCCGTGCAGCGAACCGCGAATTGCATAATCGCTGAGTTCGGCGCTGTAGCCATCGCGTAACATGGTCGCGGCCAGCGGCTGTTCGCGCGCATGGCGTTCAAGATAGCGCAGAATCCAGTAACGCTTGGCGCGGCGCTCGAGTTCCTTGGACTCGGCTTCGGCATTCTCGACCTTGGCGAGGATGGTCAGCAGTTCATTGGCGTCATACGCGCGCGCGCCTGAATCGCCCAGCGCCGCCAGCAACTGCCGTTGCAGAACCAGGTCGGCATAGCGCCGCAGCGGTGAACTCAACTGCGCGTAGCACTCCAGCCCGATTCCGGCATGATATTCAGGATAAAGCGACAGGCGGGCGCGTTGCATGATAGCGTCGCCGCCTTCGTTGGGCTGCACTCGATAGATGATCGGCAGCCGATTGTCGGCCGCATACTTGGCCGCGATATAATTGCTCAGCACCATGAACTCAGCGACCAGGTTGCGGCTCGGCGAGTTGTTGTCGATCAGCTCGATTTCGATCCGATCCTGATGCACCCGCACCTTGGTCTCGCGCCGATGAAAAATTATCGCCCCGGCCTGACGCCGCCGTTCGCGCAACTTCATCGCCGCGTCGTGCAGATGTCCGAGCGCAACTGCGGCCGCGCCCGCCTTGCCGGTCTGCGCCAGCATCAGATCGGCGCGCTTGTAGTCGAGTCGTTCCCCGATCCGGATCAGGCCGGGCCGGATCGAATGCGACATAAGCTCGCCGCCGGCGCCCAGCCGGACCTCGGTCGTGAGCACGGGCCGCAACTCCCCGGCGATCAAACTCGCGCGCTGGCATGAGATTTCGTCGGGCAGCATCCGGACGATCGTTTCCGGCAGATAAACGGTCGCCGCCCGCATCGCAGCTTCCCGATCCATGGCGCCGTCGCGCGGCACGAAATCGGCCGGCAAGGCGATATGCACGCTGACGCGCAGGATTCCGTCCGGCTCCGGCGTACAGCTCAGCGCGTCGTCGATCTCGCGGGTTTCCTCGTCATCGATAGTGATCGCGAAAATCTCGGCATCCGGCAGTGGACGATCGGGCGCGATCACCTCGATCGATTCGCGAATCGCCGCCTCATTGAACGATCGCGGCAGGCCACCGATCAGCGCAAAACGTGGGGTATCGAGCGTGACGCCCAGCCATTCCAGCACTTCGATTGCGATTTCTGCCGGCGGCACCTCGGGCACCGCATAGGTTAGCAGGGCCTCTAATTCCTGACGCCGGGTGAACGGATTCTTCAGATAGGCGGTCAGCTCCGCGGCCAGTTCAGTGCGCTCGGCCTCCGTTGGCGCCGCGCCACCATCGAGCACCTCTTTGATCAGCGCACGGGTGCGGCGCGCGCCCTCGGTCTTCAAACGTTCGCGGCTATGCTGAACTCGTAAGCGTTCGACCTGCTCGCTGCTGCGCGCGACGAATTCCATATGGCGGCGGGTGAAGTAGAGCCGATCGTCGAGCAGGTTTTCGAGCAGCACGGCGACCGCGGTTGGCGAGCGCCGGCCAAAGAACAATTCCGCCAATTCCTGCGGGTCAAAGGCGCGGTTGTGCTCATGCACCACTTCCCACAGCAGGTTAAGGTCGAGGTCGGCGGCGAGTTTTGCTCGCTCCGCCTCGATCTCGGACAGCACCGGTTGAAGATTGGTCAAATCCGCCCGGCATTCGTGATGCCGCACCAGCACCAGATCGGGCGCCACCGCTTTTTCACGCCCGCTCGCATCGACCACCACCAGGCGTTTGTCACCTTCACGCACCACCAGGGCAGGACGCAGCTTACCCTGATCGAGATATTCGACGATTGTACCGAGGTATTTCGAGTTGCCGCTCGCCATTGCTTTCCCATTCCGGCGCTCTCATTTTGACGCCGCGCGCGGCCTAACACTATATGAAGACCAAAAGTATGAAGATTCAAATTGAATTGCCGGATGAAATCGCGGAACAACTGCGGCGGCTGGCTGCTGCGTGCGGAGTTCCGAGCGTCGAAGAAGCCGCAACGATCGCTATCGGGCAGTGGGTGGCGCGATCGCGGGAGCAGCTCGATCGGTCGGATCCGGCGCAGGCATATTTCGTCAATCAAGCGCTGGATGAATTGATCGCAAAGCAGCGGAAGTAGGGCGCTGATGCCACAAATACGCCCATCGGACTGCCGGCAACATGGTTAAAATGGACGGTGCTGCCGCTTACCTGATCTTTGCAAGCAGCCTGAAGCTTGGTGGTCCTGATTTGCGGCGGGAATTCAGGGCGCTACCTACCGCGCAGCGGACGCATCACGGTTTCCGCGAAGCGGCGATAGTTGACCAGCATGCGTCCGTCGCCGTGCGGACGCAAAATTATCTCGTCGGCGCCGGCGGCCACGACCTTTCCGATTCCATCGGCGATAAAATCCGGTGGACCGCACAGGCAGGTGGCATGGATCGCCGCGGGTGTGACGAATCGCCGCAGATCCTCGGGCACCCCGGTCTGATAAGTCTCATAAATCCACAGATGCTTCGGATGCGGCCGGCTCGCCACTTCGCGCGCGAAGTCAGCCAGCACCGGGTCCATTTTATCCGCCGGCCCCTTGAAGGTGTCGAGCCGTAAACCCAGATGCGCCAATATCCACGGGCCCAGCGCCGCGCGCGGGCCGGCGGAATCGGCGCTCTCGCCAGGTGCGGTGACATAGACCCCGACCATCGCGACCACTTCGAACGGATCGCGCGCGCGTTCCGACGGTCGCGCGGCTTTGGCGATCTCGATCCACGATTTGAGCTGATCGGGATTGGAGCCCGAGGTGATCAGGCCATCGCCGACTTCGCCCGCGATCTTGAGCGCCTTGGGGGCCGTCGCTGCCATAATCAGCGGAATCCGCGGTTCGAGACTGATGAACCCGCGACTGGGACTGCCAAGCTTGACCAGCGTCTCGCGATCGCCCTCACGATACGGCGCAGTCCCACCGCCGAGCAGCGCGCGGATAGTGATCGCCTCGGCAGTGAACTCGCGCAGCGAGACCGGCGGCATGCCCATCGCACGGCGTGCGGTATTGCCGGTCGCGAAGCCCAATGCCACCCGCCCCGGTGCGAGCCGATTGATAGTGGCGATCGAATGGGCGGTCACCGGCGCCACCCGATTGCGCGCCACCGCCACGCCGGGAGCGATCCGCAGCCGGCTGGTATTGGTAGCGATCAGTGCGAGCGTTGCGTAAACATCGGAATAGACCACCGGCGAGTCAAACAGCCATAAGCCATCGAACCCGAGCTGCTCAAGCTCGATCGCGTCCTTGTAGAAATCCACGTAGCAGGGCGCGGCGATAGCGAATTTCACGCTGGACCTCGCATGGACGATCAACGCCAGGGCGTCTTGATATCTTGCGTGTCGCCGGTCTCCTGGTTAACCAGCACGAACTCAAGGTTGGCGTAATTACCCTTGGGGAAAAACACATAACCGCTTTGGGTGAAACCGCGATAGACCTTGCCATGCTTGAGCGCCACCGAGGCGATCTGTTGATTCGCCTGCCGATGCGCCGATCTAACGCCGCTGCTTACGCCGCTGAACAGCGCCTCCGCACCCCCGATCGCGCCGCCCAGCAACGCTCCGGAACCGACCGCGCCGAAAGCCGATCCGGCCGCCGCTCCAAGTCCGGCGCCGATGCCGGTCCCAAACCCGCCGCTGATCGCGCCGCTTTCGAGCGCCGCCTTAAGCTCGCCGACCCCGCCCGCCTGGCGCGCCGCTTCGCCCGTCGGTATTGGAGCGATGCGCTCACCGCCTTCGTTGAGCGCGAACACCTGGTCGGGAGCGACGATGCGCGGAATCTCGGTGCCGTTGGCGATCGAGACGTACACCGGCAGCACATCGCCTACCGGCTTCAAAGGTTGCGCGGCTACGTTCACCATCCCATTTTGCGGGGTCGCGACCACGTGGGGTGTCGCGGGCAACGGTGCGGGCGCCACCGCGCATCCGCCCACGAATGCGGTAATTATTGCCGTCAACGTAAACGATGCGATCTTCATACGATGGAATTGCATTTTCGTGATGATGACGCCGTACTTCATCTTTTCCAGCTCAAATTGTAATGGCTTGGGCGGCGATCGCGCAAATTGCCGCACAATCGTCAAACCGGGGAAACTTTGTTAATCGGAACAAATCGGCGTTTTCACCCTTTGGCGAATGCTTGATATGGTCCCTGGCGATGTTTCGGTTTCCAGTTTCATGGCCGCAATTGAGGATCGATTATGGGTGCGAAAGAACTGGGCGCGCGGGTAAAGCGGACTGAAGATTTGAAGCTGCTGACCGGCCGCGGGACTTACGTCGGCGATCTGCGGCTGCCGGGTACACTGCATGCCGCATTTCTGCGCAGCCCCTATGCGCATGCCTTTATTCGCTCGATCGATACCCATCACGCGCGAGCGCTTGCCGGGGTCAGGGCGGTGATCGTCTTCGACGATCTTCCGCCGAGCGCCCGCACTTCGATTCCGATGGGATCGGTGATTCCGCGGGTGGTGAATACCGCCTATCCGTCGGAGCAGGAGGCAACGCAATCACTACTGGCGCATGACGAGGTTTGCTACGTCGGCCAGGCAGTCGCGGTCGTGATCGCCGAGAACCGCTATATCGCCGAGGACGCCGCCGAACTGATCGAAGTGGAATACGAGGAAGCTGTCCCGGTTGGCGATGCGCGCAGCGGCCTGAAAAGCGATGCGCCGCGCGTGCGTCAAACCCTCTCGTCCAATATCGCCTGCACCCTGTCGCTGGTTAAAGGTGACACCGATGCCGCTTTCCGAAGTGCGCCGCACGTCTTTAGCGTTTCGCTGCGAACCCACCGCGGCAATGCCAGTTCGATGGAAGGGCGGGCGGTGGCGGCGATGGTGAATCCGGTCGATGGCCTGCTCACCGTATGGTCATCGTGTCAGGCGCCGCATAACAATCAGCGCGTGCTGGCGCAGATGCTCGATCGCAGCCTCGAAACGATTCGGGTTGTCGCCCCCGACGTCGGCGGCGGTTTCGGACCCAAGGCGCCGTTTTATGCCGAAGAGGGCGTGATCGCGATCGCGGCCTTGATGCTGGGTGCGCCGGTGCGCTGGATCGAAGATCGCCGCGAGCACTTTCTGGCCACCACGCGTGAGGGGGACCAGTTCTGGGATACGGAAATCGCGCTCGACGCCAACGGCAGGATTCTGGGTGTGCGCGGGTCGATGGTCCACGACAACGGCGCATATCTGCCGATCGGTATTATCGCGCCGCATACGGCCGCCGCCACGATGCATGGTCCCTACATCATTCCGAATCTGAATCTGCAGGTGACGGTGGCTTTTTCCAACACCGTCCCCAACACCGTGGTGCGCGGCGCCGGGCGGATACAGGGCGTTTTCGCGATGGAGCGGATGCTCGATCGAGCGGCCGCCGGGATGGGCCTCGATCCGGCCGAACTGCGCCGCCGCAATTTCATTCAACCGGAACAGATGCCGTATTCGCTGGGACTTCCTTATCGTCATGGCGAGACGCTTACTTACGACAGCGGCGATTATCCGCAATGCCAGGCCAAGGCGATCGAACTGGCGGACTATGCCGGCTTTGCGCAGCGCCAGCGTGCCGCGCGTGCGGACGGGCGTTACCTCGGAATCGGTCTCGCCAATTTTGTTGAAGGCACCGGACTCGGACCCTTCGAGTCGGCCATCGTTCGCGTGCTCCCAAGCGGCAAGATTCGGGTCTATACCGGCTCATGCCCACAAGGCCAGGGTCATCAGACCACTCTGGCCCAGGTCTGCGCCGATCAGCTCGGCGTGAAGCTCGACGATGTTTCGGTTACCTGCGGAGATACCGGCGCGATCACGATGGGAGTCGGGACAATTTCGAGCCGGTCGGGCGCCAATGCCGGATCGGCCGTGCATATGGCCTCCATCGAGATTCGCAACAAACTGATTAAGCTCGCGGCGAACGAGCTCGAGGCGCTCGAGGATGATCTCGAATTGTCCAACGGCCGGGTTCATCTCAAGGGCGATCCGAAGGCGGGTATTTCGCTGCAGGAGTTGTTCACCAACTCATTGTCTGGCGGGCGGTTGGGCGGATGGATGCCGCACGGCATCAGCCCCGGCCTCGAGGCAAGCGTTAATTTCGTGCCCAGTGCGTCAACCTTTTGCAATGGCGCGCATGTGGCCGAGGTCGAGGTGGATATCTACACCGGGGCGGTGCGCGTCGTGCGCTATATCGTGGCTCACGATTGCGGCAATGTGATTAATCCGATGATCGTCGAGGGGCAGATTCAAGGCGGGGTGGCGCATGGAATCGGCAATGCACTGTTCGAGCTGATGGCCTATGACGACGCCGGTCAGCCGCTCACCGCGAATTTCGCCGACTACACGCTGCCGACCGCATCGGCGGTGCCCGCGGTCGAAACCGTACACCTGCATACGCCCACCCCAATCAATCCGTTGGGCGTCAAAGGAGCCGGGGAGGGCGGCACGATTCCGGCGCCGGCGGCAATCGTCGCGGCGGTCGAGAACGCGCTGGCGCCATTTGAGGTCACGATCAACGAATTCCCGCTCACGCCCGGAAGGGTTTTCGCGATGCTCGAAAAGTCACCTGAATGGCATCGCGCGGTCGCTTGAAAGAAGCGTAAAAATCTGAAGTTCTGAAGTAAGATTTACAATCCCTGCATCAGCGCATCATCAAGGAAGCAGTTTACCGGAGGCGAAGAATCGATTTCGTGCCAAGTTGCCGGAGCGGGGCATCGTTGTAGCAGATTGGCAGGCTGCTTGCGTCACTCTCCTATCAATCGACGTTTATAGATGGTTGCAGCAAAAATAATTGGACATATGAGACTTGGGCGGGCCCTGCCGAGTCGGATCCACAAGTGCGAGGGCATCCCCCTCCCCGATGCGCTCTGTGCAAGCCGCCCGGCAGGGCGCCTTAGAAGCCGGGAAGAAGCCACATTCTGTTCTTAAAAACTGATTGCCAATGGTGGAAAGTCATTTTTAATTAGCCACTAACGGCTTTTATATAGTTTGATGGCGACACGACGAGGAAATGCTCAGCCACATGGATAGGCGAGGCTTTTCTTTTCAAAAGGGAAATCACAAAGACTCTCGGAATTAACGTCACTGAAATTAAAGATTTTGAATTAAGTATTGGACTAGCCCTGCCGCGAGAGGAAACCAGGAGCTTTGGGCACTCCCCCTCCCCGATGCGCTCTGGGTAGGCCGCGCGGCAGGGCTTCACGCACCTTAATGTCCGGTACGGACAAGGTCAAATCGTGACCGTGAACTTTCTTGCGTGAATCTTCCTGATTAGCATCGCTGCAGTTAAATTATGCGGCGAAAAATCCAATTAGCGACGATATGACGGCAGGTCATTAACGGTTCTTCTGCGGGGGCAGCCTGCCGCCAAGGGGGTCTGTTTGCATCGCGAGGCCACATCGCAGATCGATCCGCCTATCGCATCCAGCGGCTTTGACCGCGTCTGAATTCATCGCGAAAATCGCAAATCTGAGGAGATTTGGTTACACTCGCTCGCGGTCGCGGAACGGATTTGCCGTGGAGATCGCCAGTGCCGGGATGGTGGAATAGGTAGACACAGAGGACTTAAAATCCTCTGGCTCGAAAGGGCCGTGCGGGTTCGAGTCCCGCTCCCGGCAATTCCAGCCCGGTTCGATGCCGCTCGACCGGCGGGTCACTGGGGACGATGGCCGGCGCGGATCGGGTGTTTATCCGCGAGAAATGTCATTGTCATCGTGCCGTGGGAGGTCAGGAGCATGCCAAATTACAGACTCGTCACTTACGAATCGGAACAGGGGCCGCGTCCTGCGGTGGTGGCGGACGGCCAGGTTTTCGGCTTCGATGAGTTGGGTGCAGGTTCGCCTTATCGCACGATGCCCGACGTGCTCGATGATTGGGATCGCGCCCATGCGCTGATCGAAAATCGAACGACCGCCCGCATCGCCGGAAAGCCGCTGAAGTCTGTCAAGTTGCTGGCGCCGGTATTGTATCCCTCGTCGATTTATTGCGCCGGCGCAAATTATGTCGATCACGTGCAGGAAATGGCGCGGGTGCAGAATCTTGAGCTGGAAGCCGATCCACGCAGCCGCGGACTGAAGCCCTGGCATTTCATCAAGGCCGCGCGATCGATCGTCGAGAGCGGGGCCCGGATCGAGCTTCCCGGCTATTCGAAAATGGTGGATTGGGAGGTCGAGCTGGCGGTTGTGATCGGCCGCAAAGCGAAGAACGTCGAGGGCAGCCGGGCGCTCGACTACGTCGCCGGTTATACCATCGCAAACGATTTATCGGCACGCGATTTTACCGCCCGTCCGCAGATGGCGGCGACCTCGCCGTTTCGCTACGACTGGGTCAGTCAGAAATGCTTCGACGCCGCCTGCCCGATCGGTCCCTGGATTGTACCGGCCAGCGAGATTCCCGATCCTCAACAGCTTGGAATCCGGCTGTGGGTGAACGACGTGATCAAACAGGATTCGCACACCAGCAAGATGATTTTCACGGTCGCCGATCAGATCGAGTTTTTATCGACGCGGATGACGCTCTATCCCGGCGATATCATCCTAACCGGAACGCCGGCGGGGGTTGGCCTGGCGCGCAATGAATTCATCCGGCCGGGCGATACGGTGCGGCTATGGATCGAGCGGATCGGCACCCTGATCAACACTTTTGTTTGATCGCGGGGAATCTTTAGCGATCGCGAAGCCCTTGACGATCCCGTTTACCCACAAGGCAAAGAGCGGGAATAAAGCGCGTCTTCGAGACTATAAGGCAGGTACGCGCTAAAGCAACGGGAGTTTGAGCGACAAGGGAATCAACAGCTTTTCCACAAGCAGAAGAAGCTGAAAAAAACGCTGATCGAGACTATTGCCCGGCGTGCAGTTTGAGCAGCTCGACGGTCACTTCGGAGGTGGCCACCATATCCTTGATATCGAGCCATTCCCGCACGGTATGGATGTCGCGCATGCCGGTGCCGAGATTCGCGACGGTAAATCCGCGCTGATTGAAGATGTTGGCATCGCAGCCGCCGCCGGTAGCCGCGGTGGACACGGTGCGACCGGTGCGTTTGGCGGCCTCCACCACCTTGCGTACGATCGGCGCGTCCTCCGGAATGTTCATCGCCTGGTATTGGGCGTCGGCTGAGTAATCGAACGAGGCCATGATCGCCTTGCCGTCAACCGCAATTGACGCTTTGGCGACCGCCTTTTTGAAGCATTCGATCATGTGATTGACCTGCGCCGTGAGCTTCCCGGAATCGCGCGAACGGGCCTCCCCGCGAATAGTCACTTCGTTCGGCACGATATTGACCGCGCGCCCGCCCTGAATAATTCCAAGATTCGCGGTGGTCTCGTCGTCGACTCGTCCCAGACGCATCGCGGCGACCGCTTCGGCGGCAATCTTGATCGCCGAAATGCCGCGCTCGGGCGCCATCCCGGCGTGCGCCTCGTAGCCCTTCACCGTAAACGAAAGCGACTGCGCACCGGGCGCGCGCACGAACAGCAATCCCGGCGCGTCGCTATCGAAGACCAGTCCTTCACGCGCTTCAAACAGATCGACTTCCAGATGTTTCGCGCCGAGCAGACCGACCTCCTCGCAGATGGTAAACACCACGTCGATCGGTCCATGCGGGATGTTCAGGGCCTTGAGTTGATGGAGCGTCTCGCAGATCACCGCGCAGCCTGATTTATCGTCGCCGCCCAATACCGTGGTGCCGTCGGTGCGGATGATATCGCCCTCGACGATCGGCTTGACGCCTTCGCCGGGAACGACGGTATCCATATGCGCGCAGAGCAGGAGCGGGGCGACTCCGGGCGCGGTGGCGGCGATGCGTCCTATAAGATTGCCGGTATTGCCGCCAACTTTTTCGCCCGCGCGATCGTAACGGCATACGGCGCCGGCGCTTTCGATCTCGCGCTGTAAACGCATGGCGACGTTGCGCTCCTTGCGCGACAGCGAATCGATCTGAACCAGTTCGAGCAAAAGATCCTTAAGCCGGGTCTGATTAACCGTGGCCATCAACCACCTCCGATGCAGCCAGGCTGCCTATGCACCCATCGAACACGACGGGATTCAATCCGTAAAGACCAGCGGATATTCGTTTCGCCGATTTGGTTTAGTTAGCTGACCCAAGGAACTGCTGCGCCAAGCCGGTTGTCATTTTGAGCGCAGCGAAGAATCCCGGAATTTTCCCCCTTCGCCAGGCGCTCAGGGCTTCGGCGAAGGATGCGGAGTTTATCCTGAGCGGAGCGAATGGGCTCAGCATGACAGGATGGGCCCGGTATGGAGTTTTCCTAGCTGCACTGGTTAAGCGCGGCGGCTATCGATTTGCGCCGATGCTCCAACTCCGCCGGCAGCGTCGCGCCAATTTTCCCGAAAAACTCGTCCGCAGAGTCGATTTCGCGTTGCCATTCGCCAGGCTCGATCTTCAGCGTCCGCGCAATCGCGTCGTTTGATAAATTCAGATGTTCCAGATCCAGATCGGCGGAATCGGGCACAATCCCGACCGGAGTATCGACCCCGCGCGCGCGGCCATTTATTCGATCGATCATCCATCGAAGCACGCGCAGGTTCTCGCCATAGCCGGGCCACAGGAAGCGGCCCTCGGCATCTTTGCGGAACCAGTTGACCATAAAAATTTTCGGCGGACGTTTGATTGCGCGGCCCATCTTCAGCCAGTGATCGAAATAATTGCCGATGTTGTAACCGCAAAACGGCAGCATCGCCATCGGATCGCGCCGCAGCACGCCCACCGCGCCAGCGGCGGCGGCGGTGGTTTCTGATCCCATCGTCGCACCCATCATCACGCCATGGACCCAGTCTTTCGATTCGAGTACCAGCGGGATGGTGCTGGCGCGCCGGCCGCCAAAAATGATGGCCGAAATCGGTACGCCTTGCGGATCATCGGCATGCGGCGAGAGGGCTGGATTGTTATGCATCGGGGTGGTGAAGCGGGCGTTGGGATGCGCCGCCTTCTCGCCGGACTCGCGGCTCCATTGGCGGCCCTGCCAATCGATCAGCTTATCCGGGGCCGGCGTGTCGATTCCTTCCCACCATACATCGCCATCCGCTGTCATCGCGACGTTGGTGAAGATGGTGTCATGCCCGATCATCTTCATCGCGTTTTGGTTCGATTTGTCGCTGGTGCCGGGAGCGACGCCGAAGTAACCAAATTCGGGATTCACCGCCCACAGCCGACCGTCGGAGCCGATCCGCAGCCATGCGATATCATCGCCGATGGTATGCACCTTCCAGCCCTTCATCGAGGGCGGCGGTGTGAGCATCGCAAGATTGGTCTTGCCGCAGGCGCTCGGGAAGGCGGCGGCGATATAAGTGGTCTCGCCTTGCGGGCTTTCGATCCCGACAATCATCATGTGCTCGGCGAGCCATTGCTCCTCGCGCGCCAGCCACGAGGCAATCCGCAGCGCAAAACATTTTTTGCTCAACAAAGCGTTGCCGCCATAGCCGCTGCCAGCCGACCAGATGGTGTTGTCCTGCGGAAAATGACAGATCAGGCGGCGATCCGGATTGAGATCGAGCGTGGCGTGCAGACCGCGGTTGAAATCGCCGGAAGCGCCGAGCATATCGAGGGCAGGGCGGCCCATGCGGGTCATTATCCCCATGTTCAGCGCGACATAGATGCTGTCTGTCAGCTCGATGCCGACCTTGGCGAAAGGCGATCCGATCGGCCCCATGACATAGGGCACAACGTACAGCGTGCGCCCACGCATCGATCCGGCCAGCCATCCGCGCAGCTTCGCGTGGGTTTCATCCGGCGGCGCCCAGTTGTTGGTCGGTCCCGCATCCTCGCGATTGGGCGTGCAGACCATCGTAAGCTGCTCGACGCGCGCCACGTCGCTGGGATTCGATCGATGCAGGTGGCATCCGGGACGTTTGGACTGATTGAGCGTAATCAGCGCGCCAGTCTTGATCGCCTCGGCGGTCAGACGACTCTTCTCAAGCTCTGATCCATCGCACCATACGATATTGTCAGGCTGGGTCAGGCGGGCGCAGTCATCGATCCAATTGCGCAAGGCCTGACTGCTGGTCGGAACATTATTGCTGGAGGAATCGCTCACCGAAAAGCTCCCAATCGTTGTGCTCAATGCAAAGCCGTGCCCCTTAATGCTCAAGCTATCATGCTGAAATTAGCTGAGCTATCGCCACCGATCACTGCTGGATTAGCGGCTATTATGATCGGGGCGCTTCACAGATATAGAACTTTGCAACCAGGCGAGCCAGCATATTTTCGCTTTTGCGAGCGTCAAGTTGGACCTTCTTAACCAGCAGGCAGGCCCGATGCGCGCGAAACGTTCGCGCTTCGATCGGACGTGGCGTCGAAATAGGGGTGATAAATCAGGATTCGACGATGAGCGGAGTCTCGATAAAATCGCGCGCCGCGGAATCCCAGGCGAAAGTGGCGGCGCGGACGAATTTCCCGTCGCGGACCGAGACCACGATATACGCGGTGCCGGGATAATCGGGTTCGGTGGGATCGAACGAACAGGCCTGTGCGCGATCGGTGGGCGAGAAGTAGGCGTCGTGGTCGGGATGGGAATGGTAGACGAAGCGCAACGGCAGCTTGCGCCGATCGACCTCCTCCAGCACCGCCAGATGCTCTTTCGGTTCCATCAGATAGGCGGTGCGCGCATCGCGCGGATAGGCGGCGGGATTTTCGGCGTGCTTGCGATTCTGGATATTCGTAATCGGGCGGATTTGCTCGTCGGCGCCAGCGCCGATCACGAAGCCGCAGCATTCATCGGGGAACTCGCGCTCGGCCTGGGCGGCGATCGCGTCCATCGAGCGGCGGCTGATTGCGATTTTGCTCATCGTGATCCGCAGTTTAGCCGGAGTCGGTGGCAGGTCAATTGTTTTGCGATCGGCCGCCATCGTGTTTGCGGCTACGATTGCGGTCGCGTACTTGCTCCGCTTCGCGATGGTCTGATAGTTTCGCCGGGTCACAGGCGGTATCGTCCACCGCGATCAGCGCGCCAGTCCCCGTCGTCTAGCTCGGCCTAGGACACCGGCCTTTCACGTCGGTAACACGGGTTCAAATCCCGTCGGGGACGCCAAAACCCATTCACTAGAACGGCACACCGGATAACGCCAGCCTCGAACTCTCGTGCTTCCATGACTCGCATCTCGATCTGGGCTCGTGAGTAAACTGCGGGCACTTGCGCCAGTTGGAAATTTCGCAACCGGCTTGAATTATCAAGGGCGTAGCTCAGCCAGCACCGCGGGCGAGAGCTTGTCGGCGTGCGCCACCAGCATCGTCACCTGCCAGCGCTGAGTGTCGTTCAGCACCTCCGGGAATCCAGGCATGCCGGACAGCCGAATTCCGTGGGTCACCTTCCAATACGTGACGCCCGCCGGATCGTCCGTCACCATCTGGTCGTGCACGAACAACTGCGGCGGCGGGGGGAACATCCCTCGCGAGGCGTCGGTGGGCGGCTGCTGCGGAAGGCCGTGACAGAACGCACATCGTTCCTTGAAAATGTGCGCACCCGCCGTCAGGTTGGCATCGTTAAAGGCGATCGGACTCTTTTGTTCACCCGCATCCCCGATGCTCGCGCGCAACGCCATATGGGCCAGCGTCGCCTCGAGCGGAAGCGGCTTGGCGGTGGTTTCCATCGAAACTCCGCCGGACTCCACGAACAGGTATGCACCCACTGCAAAGGCCACCGCGGTTGCGACTATCCCGAGAACAAACCATCGGAAACGTGAAGGCATTCAAAGCTCCTGCTATGACGATCAAGCGTGGATCACGATCGCGTTGCTCCGGCGGTGCAAGCAAAATAAACGCGGCAGAGGTTAACCTATCCAGCGGATTCGCCAGCGGTCAACCAGTTCCAGTCGAGATGTCAGCATGGGATCGGAGCGGTGTCGTCCAGCGCCAATCGGTAGTTTAGGGATTCTTCACGGTGCCCAGGATGACAAGCATATCAGTATGAACTCGCGCAGTGATGGGTAGTAAGGCGCGCCTTCCCGTCACCCCTTCCAATCATTTACGGCAGCACCGAGCACTAACGGAAGGAGCGAATCGCGATCAATCGACGAACGCGAGCTGTGGCGGGTTCGATCTGAATTCCTGTTGCAGCGCTTCGTAAGCCGCCAGATCATCGATCGTGCGAAAGTAGCCCTCGTACTCGAAGCCATACAGCTTTGCCCCCGCCCGTAAGGCCGGGGCGAACAGATCGCCCATCAGGCTTGACGGTGGCGGCGCGAGCGGCAGCTTCAGCACGCTCGGCTCGCAGATCGTGATGCCGCAGAACATGTAAGAGGCGAGTGCGCTCGACGGCTCCACGGTGGGCGCTTGAAACTCCTCGAATCCGCGGTTCGCGCGATCGGTCAGAAGACGCATCCGGCCGATGCGTCCATGCGGGTCCATGAGTATCTCGCTATACACTCCGTTTTGCGCGGGGCGGCGCAGCACGAAGGTGGCGAGCGCGTTGCGATCGCGATGGCATTCGATCGCCCGGCGCAAATCCAGATCGATAATGGTGTCGCTGTTGAGCACGACGAAAGATTGGCCGGCGAAAAAATCCGCGAGGCCGGGCAGCGGCCCGGCGGTGCCCAGCAGCCGCGGTTCGGGTGCGTATCTGATCCGCATCCCGAGGCTCGCGCCGTCGCCCAGCGTGGCGCTCAGTTGATCGCCGAGGTGATGCAGGTTGATCGCCACTTCAGTTACGCCGGCCCGCTTGAGCATCAGCAACGGGTACTCGATCAACCGCCGTCCGCCCGCTTCGAGGATCGGTTTGGGAATCGAATCGGTAAGCGGACGTAATCTTTCGCCGCGTCCGGCGGCCAGCACCAGCGCCTTCACGGGCTGTCCCGATCGAGCGCGCCGCGGATTTCCGGATAACCGTTCAGATGGTCGAGCGCGCGCCGCGCCTGTACTATCGCAAACGGAATGTAAGCCGTGTATTCCGGCCTGCCGTGCCGCTCCAGATAGCTGAAGCGTCCGATCACTTTGAGCGCATGTTGCAGCACGCACAGCCGGTAGCTTGCAAAAAATTCGTCCGCCTCGAGCTCGATCGATCGGCGCGCCAGCCCGCCCAGATAGTAATGCAGCAGACGTTCTTCGATCTCGGGCGTAATCACGCGGCTGGTGTCGCGGGTGGTGAGCAGGACCGATAAATCCTGCGCCGCCGGAGCCATCAGGGCGTCCTGAAAATCGATCACGCGCACGGCGCCATTTTGCACGAACAGGTTATAGCCGTGGTAATCGCGATGAGACAGCACGCGGGGCATCGCGCCGAGCCGCGCGGCGAGCCGGTCGAGCTCGGATGCCATCGGCGGACGAGCGTCGTCGTCGGTAATTTTACTCAGGCCGAACTCGACAAAATGCTCCAGCTCCCAGCGAAACAGACGCTCGTCATATGCGATGCTAAACGCGAGACATTCGCTCGACGACGCGCGCGAGCCTTCGCAATGGATCCGCAACAGCTCGTCGATCGCACCACGGTAGAGCGCTGCGGCGGTCTCGGACGCAGCCGATTGCAGGGCGGCCTCGAACAGCGGCTGATCGCCCACGTCCTCGACCAGCAGCATCCGATCTTTCGCCGACCACTCGTAGAGTTCCGGCACCGCGATCCCGATCGACTTGAAAAACCGTTGGACGTCAATGAATGGCGGTTCGGTCAGCGGTTCGCGAAGCAGGCCGAGCGCGCGTGCATACAGCGGTAGATCATCCGGCCCGAGATCGACCACGATCGCGGTGCGGGGCGCGATTCCTGACGAATCGTCGAGGTTCGCCCGCCAGAACCGCCGCCCGGAGGCATCCCCGCGGATCGATTCGACCCGGCCAACCCGCGTTCCGGGCCATAGTCGGCCGGCTATCCGATTGATCCATGCTTCCAGATGAGGTGGCACGCCAGCAGCTTAGCCAATAAATCATCGCTCCGCATGCGTGCGACGATTGGAAGCGCTACGATAATCCGCTATTGATCACGTGGTAGGAAATGATGCTGACCTGGTTTCCAATCGGAGTGACATTGGTGTTCGCGGCGATGGTCGTGGGCCTGATGGTGACGATCAATCGGCTGACCGGTCCGCAGCGGCCGTCGATAATCAAAGGACAGCCCTTTGAGTGCGGCAACGAACCGAGCGGCGGCGCCTGGGGACGGTTCTCGGTCCATTTTTATCTGGTCGCGATCCTGTTTCTGATTTTTGATGTCGAAGTGATCCTGCTGGTTCCATGGAGCGTGGAAATTCGGCAACTCGGGGGAGTGGGGCTGGTTGACGCGCTGATCTTCATCGGAATCCTCGCGGTCGGGCTGATCTATGCCTGGCAGCGCGGGGCGCTTGACTGGGAATAACCGCCCACCTCCTGGCGCAACCGGCTTTTCGTATGCAGCGTGCTGCCGCTATCATCGGCGCTTGAGCGATCACTTATCGATGTCCTCCAACCCAGACTATGTGAACGTTGGCGCCGGAAATAAAATCCTAATCATTCTGATGGGTTCGATCGGCGATGTAGTTCGCGGCCTGCCGCTGCTTGGACGAGTTCGCCGCGCCGCCCCGCATGCGCATCTGGCTTGGGCGATCGAGCCCAAGTCGTTGCCGGTGCTGCAGGGGCATCCGTGGATCGATGAGCTGATCATCTATGATCGGCGCGCGCCATGGTCTTTTCCGTCGTTCCTATGGCGGGTACGTTCCCGCCACTTCGATCTGGTGCTCGACCTGCAACGCCATCTCAAGAGCGGGATCGTGTCGATTGCTTCGCGCGCACCGAACCGTCTTGGCTTCGCGCAAGCGAACACCAAAGAATTAAACCATCGCTTTAATAATCAGTGGATTGCGCCGCAGCCGCCGATGCGTTCGAAGCTGATGCAATATCAGGCCTTTGGCGATGCGCTTGGACTGCCGCCCGCGCCTGTCGAATTCGGCCTGGAGCCTTCCGAGCCGGCGCGCATTCGCGCGCGCGAATTGATGGCCAAAGCGAAGCGGCCCGCGCTCGGTGTGATCCTTGGATCGTCATGGCCCAGCCGCATCTATTTTCCCGACTCGATTGCGGCAGCAATCCGCATTCTCGCCACCTCAATGAACGGCGCACCCGCGCTCTATCCGATTCTGATCGGCAGTCCGGAGGAAGTGCCGCTGGCTGCGCAGGTGGCGGCGCACCTGGACGGGATTGATCATCTTAATCTCGCCGGACGCACAACGCTGCGTGATCTGGTGCCGATCTTTGAGCAATGCGCCGCCGCTTTCGGACCGGATTCGGGGCCGATGCATCTGGCGGCGGCGGCCGGCTGCCCCATCGTATCGTTATGGGGATCGACCGCGCCCGAACGGTCGGCGCCATGGGGATTTGCCGAATTGGCGATCAAAGCGGAAATCCCATGCCATCCTTGTTACCGGCGCGAATGTCCGATCGGTCGCGAATGTATGCGCCGGATTGAGCCGTCCGCGGTCGCCGCAATGGTCCGGCATGCAATCGCAACTCGCGATCGTGTGGGCGATCACGAGATCGAAGCGCTCGCGGGTTCCGCCGCCAAGTGAGCGCGCCACTATCAAAAATCAGATGCGAAAAGTGGACGCTGGAGCTTAATCCGGGCGGCGACGAGAGTTTCCGCCAGGCTCTGATCAAGGACGCGATGGCGGCGGTTAACGGTGAGACACCGGGACTTGTGCGCCGTTCACGTTATGCGGCCACCTACCGGAATCGAGTTGGCGGGCGCCTGCCGGATAATCCCTATCCGATCGTTTTTTTGAAGCTGTTCGATCCGCCCCGAGGGCTGGCCACGATCGGGAGAATTACGATGGGCTCGCGGGCACGGCGCGCGGCCAATGCAGCGCAGCGCTTAAAAGCGGCGGGGTTCGAGGTGCCGGAATCGTTGGTGGTGGGAGAAGAGGGCAGGAGCGGGCGCGCGCTGCTGATCACTCGGCAGGTTGATGGCGAGATGCTGCCCCGGTTTCTCGATCAATGCGGGTTGAAGAGCCGCCGCGAGACTCTGCGTGCGCTGGGCCATGAGGTGGGACGGCTCCATCGCGCCGGACTGATACATGGCGATCTCACGCCCTTCAATATCTTCGTCCGCCATGGCGAGCCGGCGAGGTTCGTCTTTATCGACCATGAACGTACCGGGCGCGCTCGCATGCTGATCGGAAGAGAACGGCGCGAGTTGCGCAATCTGGTCCAGCTCGGCCATTTCAAGATTGCTCATATCGGCCGCACCGATCGCATGCGGGTTTTTCGCGCATGGGCGCAAGCGCGGGGGATCGATCGCTGGCGCAGCGTGATGCATCGGGCCGCTCGCATGCTGGAAATTCGGGTGACACGGGACGTGGCGCGTTTCGGCCTTACGGCAATCAGGGCTGCCTCGCTGCTGGAACGCGTGTAGTGGCCCGCAACGAAAACCATATAGCTTATCGAAGAGGTGTTCAGTTCCGGTTTTAAGAGACAAAGTACTCATCGGATGCGCTGACGCGGCCATTGAAGCTTTTTCAACCGACTGTTAATGCGGATGGGAGCAAGGAGGGGGAGGATGAGCGAGGACGTAAAAATTTCGGTTGTAATACCGGTCTACAACGAAGTTAGTACGATCGGCGAAGTGATTCGGCGCGTGCTCGATTGCGGGTACGAGACTGAAGTGATCGTGGTTGACGATGCGTCCGCCGATGGGACCCGCGAATTCCTGCAACGGCTGGACGATCCGCGTGTGCAGCGCTTTTATCATACGGTTAACCGCGGCAAGGGTGCGGCGTTGCGGCTCGGATTCGCCGCCGTCCGCAACCCGTTTGTGATCGTGCAGGACGCCGACCTCGAATATGATCCTCGCGATTACCGGGTGATGCTCGAGCCGCTGATCGACGGGCGTGCCGACATGGTGTTCGGTTCGCGTTTCCTGGCCGGCCCCCATCGCGTTTTGTTCTTTTGGCATTATTTGGCGAATCGCCTGATTACGCTGCTGTCCAATATGATCAGCGATCTGAACCTGAGCGACATGGAGACCGGCATGAAAGCGTTCCGGCGCGACAAGCTGCAAACGCTTAAGCTGTCGGCGAACCGGTTTACCTTCGAGCCGGAAATCACCAGCAAGGCCTCGCGGGCGCGCTGGCGCATTTACGAGGTGCCGATCTCCTATTCCGGCCGCACCTACGAAGAAGGCAAGAAAATTGGCTGGCGCGATGCCTTCTCCGCGCTGGGCGCGATCGTCTACTACCGGTTTATGGATTGACCATTTGTCAGTATCGAAAAGCCAGGCTGGCGGCACCGGTGGCGAACCGGACCGGCGCTTACGAATCGTCGGTATCGATCCCGAACTGCGCTTTGCCGGCGGCGAGGTTCAGGTCCTGAGTTTGACGCGCGAGCTGATCCGGCGCGGCCATCAGGCAGAGCTGTTATGCGATCCGCGCGGAGGCCTGTTTCGATCCGCCCGCGAGGCGGGTATAACCTGCCATCCGCTTGCGATTCGCAACTCGATCGATATCCGCGCCGGCCTTCAGCTCCGGCGCTTTTTGGCCGGCGGTGATTATGACGTGGTTCATTTTCACACTTCTCGCGCGCACTCGATGGCTCCGTACGCGCACGGGCGGGCCAGCTGCGCGGTGGTGACCCGGCGGATGGATTACCGGCCCAACCGGCTGTTCGCGCGATGGCTTTACCATCGGGCGGTGGACCGCGTGGTGGCGATTTCGCCCGGCGTCGCACAGAGTCTGATAGCGGCGGGCGTGGCGCGGTCACGCATTACGATTATCCCGAGCGGGATCGATCCCGATCGCTTTCGTCCGCCGACCGCGGCGGAGCGCCAAGCGGCGCGTAATAAACTGGGGCTGGCGTCCGGGCAGATCGCGATCGGCGCGGCCGGCGCGCTGGAGCCGCGCAAAGGGCATCGAGTGTTGTTGCAGGCGATGGCGGCGATGCAAGCCGAGCGCGATCATGAGGCGCGCTGCTTTATCGCCGGTGAGGGTACGCTCGGGCAAACCCTGATCGACGAAGCCGCCCGTTTGCATCTCGATGGTATTGTGCATTTCATCGGACAGCTTAAAGACACGCGTGAACTTTTGTGGGCATTGGATATTTTCGCGATGCCCTCGCTCAAGGAAGGTCTGGGAGTGGCTATATTGGAAGCTATGGGATGTGGATTGGCGATTGCCGCCAGTAACGTGGGCGGCGCCGGTGACGCGATCGCGAATGGTTGCGGACTGGCGATTGAACCGGGCAATGCTGCCGCACTTGCCGCCGCGCTGCGCAAACTAATCGGCTCCAGCGAACAACGGCTCGCGCTGGGCGAGGCGGCGCGGAGGGGCGTTATCGATCGCTTCACGATTGCCGCCAGCACTGCTGCAACATTAAAGCTCTACTTTAATTGTGTGAAAGACCGGCGGCGGGGGAGTGTAAGCGCATGCGGAGCATGACCGGTTTCGGGCGCGCCGAAATTACGCGCAATGGAATTCAGGTAACGGCCGAGGTCAGAACGCTTAATCAACGCTTTCTGGAACTGAAGCTGAACGTTCCCCGCGGATGGGGCGAGCACGAAGCCGAAATCCGGCGGCTGGTGCAGCAGGTGGTGTCGCGGGGACGGGTCGAGGTCTTCATCCGCTACGTGCCGGCCGGACCGCCGTCGACCACTCTGCGGGTAAATGAGGATTTGGCGCGCAAGTATGTCGAGGAGCTGCGGCGGCTGGGCAAGAAGCTGGGGCTCAATGGCGGACCCGGAATCGAAGCGGTGCTGCAGCGGCCGGAAATCTTTCAGGTAAGCGAAGAGGAAATCGACTCGGGCAGCGCGGTGGCTCTGGCGTTAAGCGCGTTGAAGAAAGCGCTGCGGATGCTCGATCTTGAACGCGCCCGCGAAGGCAAGGCGTTGAAGGCCGACTTTTCGGATCGGCTGAGCCGTATCGAACAGGCGATTCCGGAAGTGCAACGGCTGGCCGAGCAGTCGCACAAGGCAATTCTCGAAAATTTTCAAAGACGCGTCGGCGAACTGCTCAAGGATCTCCCACTCGATGAGCGCCGCCTGTACGAGGAGGCCGCGTCGGCCGCGCAGCACGTGGATATCACCGAGGAGCTGACTCGCCTGCGGGCCCATCTGCAGGGCATGAGCGCGTTGCTAAGCCGCAAGGGACCAATTGGGAAACCGGTCGAATTTCTGTTGCAGGAGCTTAATCGCGAGGTTAACACCGTCGGTTCAAAGTCGCAGAATCCGGCCCTGTCGCGCGTGACGGTCGATCTTAAAGGTGAGATCGAGAAGATGCGCGAGCAGGTGCAGAACGTCGAGTAGATCCGGCATTAAAACGCAATTTGCAAGGTGTTAATCTGTTAGCTACGTTTATGCTGGCACAGGGACCAACCCGTCGAGGTATAATCTTTATTGTTTCCGCCCCTTCCGGTGCGGGAAAAACGACGATCTCGCGCGCGGCCCTGAAAAAAATTTCTGGTCTAAGGGCATCGATTTCCCTGACCACTCGTGAGCCGCGCGAAGGCGAGGTGGATGGGATCGACTATCACTTCGTGACCGACGAGGAGTTCATACGCAGGCGTGCCGCAGGCGAACTGGCCGAATGGGCGCGTGTGTTCGACTCCAGCTACGGCACTCCGCGCACTCCGCTCGATGAGGCGGTGGCTCGCGGCAACGATATGCTGCTCGATATCGATATTCAGGGTGCGAGCCAGATTCGCCAAAGCTATCCGGCTGATACCGCCAGTATTTTTGTATTACCGCCAAGCTTCCCGGAACTTGAAGAACGGTTACGGCGGCGTGGCACCGAAACCGGCGACGCGATCGCGCGGCGTCTTATGCGAGCGCGCCAGGAAGCCTCGGCCTTTCGGGATTACGATTACCTGATCATCAACGCGCACCGTGAGGAATCGCTGGAGGCATTGAAAACCATTGTCGAGGGCGAACGGCTTAAGGTTGGTCGCCTGCGCGAGGAGTTCGCGCCATGGAAGAGCTAGCAATTAGCCGCTCTCCAGATCAGCTCGACGAGTTAATTGCGCAGGTCCGTTCGTATCATCCGCATGTCGATGAATCCCTGATTCGCCGTGCCTACGAGTACTCGGCCGATATGCACGCCGAGCAGAAGCGGAAATCAGGCGAGCCTTACGTTACCCATCCGCTGAACGTGGCGCTGATCGCGGCTCAGCTCAAAGTCGACGTGCTTTCGATTGTCACCGCCCTGTTGCACGACGTGGTCGAGGATACTCAGGCCTCGTTCGAGGAAGTGGCTGGGTTGTTCGGCGCCGAAGTGGCTCATCTGGTCGATAGTCTCACCAAAGTTTCAAAAATAACCTTCTCCAGCCGCGAGGAGAAGCAGGCCGAAAACTTTCGCAAGATGATCATTGCGATGGGCCGCGACATCCGCGTGGTGCTAATCAAGCTTGCGGATCGGCTGCACAATATGCGGACGCTCGAATCGATGCCGCGCGACCGGCAGATCGAGATTTCGCGCGAGACGCTGGAAATCTATGCGCCAATCGCCCATCGGCTGGGGATTTACTGGCTCAAGTCCGAGCTTGAAGATAATGCTTTTCGATACCTGAATCCCACCGCCTACGGCACGCTAAAAAGCCAGGTGGCCGAGACCAGGACCGATCGCGAGCTTTATATCGCGATGGTCATCGAGATACTTAGCCGCCGGCTGGCCGAAGCCGACGTCAAAGCCGAGGTGACCGGACGGCCCAAGCATTTCTATTCGATCAACCGGAAGATGGAGGAAGAGGAACTCGCCTTCGATCAGATCTATGACCTGGTGGCCTTCCGCATAACCGTGGAGACGGTGCGCGAATGCTACGAGGCGCTGGGCGTCGTACATGCCAACTGGAAGCCGGTGCCCGGCCGCTTCAAAGATTATATCGCGCTGCCGAAGATCAACATGTACCAGTCGCTGCACAGCACCGTGATTGGTCCGCGCGGGCAGCGGATGGAAGTACAGATCCGCACGCGCGAAATGCATCGGGTGGCCGAGGAAGGCATCGCCGCGCACTGGAGCTATAAGGAAACCAATGGCGGCGGCAACGATCATCATGCGGACCCTGAGACCGAGCGCTTCGCCTGGCTGCGCCGGCTGATCGAATTTCAGCAGAATCTCAAGGACCCGCAGGAATTCCTTTCGACGGTCAAAGCCGACCTCTTCCCCGAAGAGGTGTTCGTGTTCACGCCCAAGGGCGACGTGCTCGATTTCCCGCAGGGATCGACGGTGATCGATTTCGCCTACCGGATTCACTCGCAGGTTGGTCACCATCTGGTCGGTGCGCGCGTCAATGGGCGCATGGTTCCCGTCCGTTATCGGCTGAACTCGGGAGATATGGTCGAAGTAATCACCTCGGAGCGGCAGGGTCCGGGCAAGGATTGGCTCAATCATGTGGTCACCGCGCGCGCCAAAAGCCGTGTCCGCCAATGGTTACGGGCGCAGCAGGCGCAACGATCGCGAGAACTGGGCATCTCGCTGCTCAACGGCGAGCTCGAGCAGTTGGGCTTGAGCGTGGCCGAGTTGCGCAATTCGCGCCGCTTCGACAACGTGCTGAAGGAATTTTCCCAGCGCGAGGTGGATGGCTTGCTGGCCGCAGTCGGCTATGGCCTCACCACCCCCGCCCAGGTGCTGGCCAAGCTGCTGACGCCGGATGAACTCAAACTTTATCGCGCCGAGAAGCAGCCCGCGCCGGCGTCACCTGCGTCCAAGGAGCGTACCGCCAAGGAGGCCTTGCGCGCGGCCGAAAACGCGGTGGTGGTGTCGGGCCTGGGCGACGTGATGGTGCGCTTCGCACGCTGCTGCAACCCGCTGCCGGGCGAGGCCATCAGCGGCTTCATCACGCGCGGGCGCGGCGTGACGGTGCATATGGTGGGATGTCCGCAAGGGCTGATCGCAGACCCACAACGGCGCGTGCCGGTGATCTGGAAAGATGGCGACGAGGCGCCCAGGCCGATTCGGCTGGAGGTGCTGTGCGTCGATCAGCCGGGGTTGCTGGCCGCGATGACCAAGGCGATCGCTTCGGCGGGAGTAAATATCTCGACCGCCGAGGTCAAGACCACCGGTGTCGATCGGCGCGCAATGTCGATCTTCGAGCTGCTGGTCAAAAATGCCAGCCAGCTAAGCGGCGTGATGCATTCGCTGGCCACGATCGACGGTGTGATACGCGTTTCGCGTCTGGGCCATCTCGACGATCGCCGCTACTGAGCCGGGCTTACCCGCCGGCCAAAGTCTCAATCGCCTGATCGCTAAAATAGCGCCGCTCCCGATCGAGTTTGTGGATCGATCGCAGCAGGCGGGTTCGGTTCGCGCGGCGCGTGGTTTCCGGCAGCGGACGATCGAGCAGCCGCGCTTTGTCGAGATCAAGAATCATCACCGCGAAGCCATCGCCGCGATGCGTTACGAACAGGTTGTGCAGATTCAGATCGGCGTGAAACAGTCCCGCGCGATGCATCGTTTCGATGGCGGCGCGCGCCTGCTCCAGTACGTGAAGCCGCACCAGCGCATCGTCATCGGTGCGGACGAACTCCCACAACGACATGCCGTCGAGGGCCTGGCTCAGAAAAAATCCCCGGTAAAATCCTGGCGCGACCCGTTCGACCATCGCACCCGCCGGCTGCGCGATTGGTACCCCGCGCTGGGCAGCCTGACTGGCAATCGTCAGTTCGCGAAACTGCCGAGGTCTCAGGCCAAAGTACAGGTCACCTAACAGACCACCGAAAAAGCCGCCCCGCCGCGAATGCCGGGCGAACAGATCGGGAATACCCGCAATGCGTAAGCGAAAACCGCTGCGGCGATTGCCGAGTCCGGGCTCATCGGTATCGCGTAATTGAACCAGCTTCGCCGCAATCGCCGGGGCATGAGTGGAAAATTCCCGGCGTAGAAGAATCGAGCTTCGCCCGAAGGCGATACTCACGAATCCAGGGATGGCATCGCGCCGTTGTTTTGCAACGCCGGGATGCTTCATCCTGCGCATGGGTTTATCTCACAATATTCCAGTCAAGGCTGAGCCTGCTATTGAAGCGGTTGAGCCTGATCGATCAGCATGATCGGAATGTCGTTGCGAATTGGGTAGACCAGCCGGCAGGCGCCGCAGGCAAGGCCGTCACCGTTGGGGGTCAGTTTTACTTCGCCTTTGCACTTGGGGCAGGCGAGAATATCGAGCAGCTCCTGGCTGAGCGCCATTGGAAAACTCCTTTCTCTTGATCACGCCGGGCTGGATGGGCGGCGTAGCGCGCGTGAGCGATCGATCATTGTGAACAGCCGCGCCTGGTCCGCTTCATCCATCAGGATCGTCAGGCGCAAAGCGTACAGCGAATCGCGCAATTTGGGAAATCGTTCGAGTTTGACCAGATCCTTTTCGGTCGTGACGATGATTTCCCCGGCGCGCGTACTCGCGCCGATTCTTTCGCTATCGGAGCCGCTATAGCGGTGATGATCAGGGAATTCGATTTCGCTGGTGACTTCGATTCCGAGCTCACGCAGCATCGTGAAGAATTGTCGGCCATTGGCCAGTCCCGCCACCGCAACGGCGCGTTTTCCGCGCAAAGTATCGAGTGGGATCGTGCTCCAGCTATCGCCTTCGGGCCTCACCCAGGCTCGCGGCGACAGCATCGCCGGCAGCAGTCGTTCGCCGCTGGCGGCCGTGATTTTAGAGACTCCGGCCGCCGCCCGGCCAGCTTCCGTAATCATCAAAACCACGCCGTTGGCCCGCGCCAGCGCGCCGAATCCTTCGCGCATCGGTCCGGCCGGCAGGGTCCATCCGTTACCCAGGCCGCGCTGCGCGTTCACCAGCAGCAGGTCGAGGTCGCGCTTGAGCCGGATGTGCTGGAATGCGTCATCGAGCACCACCGCGTCCAGTGGTCCGCGATCGAGCAGCAGGTTGATCGCGTCGATACGCCGGCGGGCGATCGCGATCGGTCCGTGGAACGACTTCGCCATCATCACCGGCTCGTCGCCGGCCTCATCGGGGCCGAGCAAAATACTGCCCCCATCGGCTACGACGAGGGCGTCGCCGGATTGCCTGACGGCGCCATAACCACGGCTCACGATCGCGGTTTTCAGACCTCGTTCGATCAGGCCCGAAGCGAGAAACAGAGAGAACGGCGTCTTGCCATTGCCGCCGACAGTTAGATTGCCGACCGCGACCGTGAAAACCGCGGCGCGTCGCGCAGCCAGCTTCCAATAACCGCCGCGCAAAGCCATGGCGGCGCCGTAGATCGCGGACGCCGGTGCGAGCGGCGCCCACAAGAGCTTGTCATGCCATGGAAGTTGGTTACGCCATAGACGCATCGGTCTGCCCGGAAAGCTTACGGTTCGCAAATCAGCCTGCGGCAATCAAGGCCTTGAGCATTGGGATACTGAAGCCGACCGCGCCGCCGAGCAAATCGAGTGAGCGGCGCGCGGCCTGACCTGCGCGGACGCGGCGCGCGTCGCCCGCCAGCAATGCCGCGCAAACCTTGCCGAGATCGTCCGCGTCTTTCACCACCTGGCCGCCGTCGCCATCGAGCAAGGCAGCCGCGATTTGGCGTTGACTTTCATGATAGGGACCGAACAGCACCGGAACGCCGGCCGCGGCAGGCTCGGCGAGGCTCTGACCGCCACGGCCGGGAACGAGGCTGCCGCCAACGAATGCGATCGCGGCATGGGCATAGAGCGCGCGCAGTTCGCCCATCGTGTCGAGCAGCAGAATTCGCGCGGAGTGATCTTCCGATTCCGGCAGGGTGCTGGCCTTGACGAACGGCAATCCGCCGTCACGCAGCAGGGCTTCGATTTCCGCCAACCGCTTGAGGTGACGAGGCGCGATCGCGAGCCGGGTACGAGGCCATCGCGCGGCGATCGCACGCCATGCCTCGATCACGATCGGCTCTTCGCCGGGTGCGGTCGATCCGGCGACGATCAGCGGCGCGCCGGCGGCATAGCGTTGCAGTGCGGGCCGAATAGCCGGCGCTGGGGCAAGCCGGGCCAGGTCGAATTTGGTATTCCCGGTGACCACCACGCGGCGGCGCGGTGCACCGAGATCGCGATAGCGGCGCGCGTCGTCGGCGGTCTGCGCGAGCACCAGATCGGCCAACTGCAGAGCTTCGGCGAGCAGCGGCCGGAGCCATTGGTAGCGTTCGAATGAGCGCTCGGAAACGCGGCCGTTAACGATTGCGATACGTGCGCCGGCGCGCCGCGCCTCGATAAAATAGCCCGGCCAGATTTCGGTTTCGGTGATCACCATCAGCTTGGGACGCATGGCGGCGATAAAGTTTCGTACGCGTGACGGATGATCGAATGGCGCCAGGCGATGGACCGCCGCATCGGGGATGCGGCGCCGCGCAGCTTCGCGTCCGCTCTCGGTCATGGTCGTAACGATCGCCGAAGCGCCATCGACTTCCCGGATGAGAGCCTGCGCGATGGCGCTCAGAGCCTCCACCTCGCCAACCGAAGAGGCATGGAACCAGATGCGCGGGCCATCGCCGGCCGGGATTTCGCCAGGCCGTACGCGCCCGAGGCGCTCGTGGGAGTCGCCGCCGCCCGCCAGCATCGCGAACGGCAGCGCCGGATACCAGATTGCGTTGTAAAGCCGGTAAAGCGCTGCTGACACCTTCGATGCCGCCTATCAGCCTGCGAGTTGGCCGTTGCCGGCCACCGTGGCCGATTCCCTGAATTGAAGATCGTATAGCTTGCGGTATTCCCGGCCGAGCGCGATCAGTTCGTCGTGCGTCCCTTGTTCGATCACCTTGCCATGCACCAGTACCGCGATTCGATCGGCGCGGCGGATAGTGGAGAGCCGATGGGCGATAACCAGCACGGTGCGGTTGGCGATCAACAACTCCAGCGCCTCCTGCACCAGCCGTTCGGCCTCCGAATCGAGCGAGGAAGTGGCTTCATCGAGTATTAAAATGGGCGCGTCCTTCAGCAATGCGCGGGCAATCGCGATCCGTTGCCGCTCGCCGCCCGAAAGCCGCACACCCATTTCACCGACCAGAGTGTCGTAGCCTTGCGGCAGCCGGGCGATGAATCCGTGAGCGTTGGCGCGGCGCGCCGCCGTCACGATTTCGTCCTCGCTTTTTTCCTGGCTCCCGTATGCGATGTTCGCGCGAATCGTATCGTTGAACAAAAACGTATGCTGGGTAACCAGGCCAATCTGCGAGCGCAGCGAAGCAAGGCTGACGTGGCGCAAATCGACCCCATCGATGAGGACCTGGCCTTCCTGCGGATCGTAAAAGCGCGGGATCAGATCGGCGATGGTCGATTTTCCGCCGCCGCTCATGCCAACCAATGCGATCACCTCGCCGGCGCCAATTCTGAGATCGACCTCCTTGAGCACCCAGTCCTTGCGATAACGGAAGTTGACCTTGCGCAATTCGATCGAGTGATGGGTGCGCGGCAGCTTGATCGCGTTCGGCAGCTCGGGGACTTCGATCGGCTCGTCCATCATCTCGAACACCCGCTCGGCCGCCGCCATCCCCTGCTGGATGGTGTTGTTGGTGCGGGTCAACCGTTTGAATGGCTGGTAAATGATCAGCATCGAGGCGACGAAGGCGCCGAAGGTTCCCGCGCTGCGCGTGCCGGCGACGACCGAGGAGGCGCCGAACCACAGCACGCCCACGATCGCGAACGCGCCCATCACTTCGATCATCGGGCTGGTGATCGCGCGGATCAGCACGATTCGCATGTTGACCCTGAGCAGGCGGCGCAGTTCGATATCGAAGCGGCGGCGCTCATAGTCTTCCATCCCGAAGGCTTTGACCACGCGGTTGCCCTGAAAGGTTTCCTGCAGGACCACCGTCAGCCCGCTGAACTGTTTCTGCGAGCGCTTGGTCATTTTGCGGATGCGCTGGGAAAATCCCATTACCGGCAGCACCGCGGCGGGAAAAACCACGAAGGCAATCAGCGCGAGCTTCCAATCGATATAAAACGCCACCGACAATACGGCGATCAGCGAGCAGCCGTCGCCAAAAATCGAAAAGACGCCATCGGTGGTGCTGCCAGCGATCAGGTGAACGTCGTAGAGCACGCGCGAAACCATCACGCCGGTCGGCGTGCGGTTGAAGAACGAGAGCGAAAGCCGTTGCAGGCGGTCGTTGAGTTGCGAGCGAAGATTAAGCGTGATGCGCTGGCCGACATAAGCATTGAGATAGGTGCTGGCGAAGTTCGCCAGGGCACGGACCACGAATAAAATCAAAATTTCGATCGATAACAGGTGAAGTTGTCTGAGATCGTGAAATTTGGAGAGCGAGTTGATGAACGGCCGCGCGATCAGCGGGATTGCGCCATTACTGGCGCTGAGCAGCAGAGTCGTGACGACCAATAAGGTCAGATGCGGAAAAAGGTACGGGCGCAGATAATCTAAAATCCGGCGTTGCAGAGGTGAGATCAGCTTCATGAGATCATGCCGAGCGCAATTTCCGCCACCCGCCCGGCTGCGCCGGGAAGCCCGAGCTGTGAGCGAAGGTTCTTAAGTGCGGCGATAGTCTCTCTGCGGCAAGGCTCAAGCAGCATCGGTTCCGCGGCGCTGACCAGATTTTCCGCGATCACTTCCTGCTGTATCAACTCGGGAACCACTCGGCGTCCAGCGAGAATATTGGGCATGCCGAAAAACCTGACTCCTTTCACCAGCATCCGCGCGATCGAGTAGGTTAACCCCGACACCTTGTACGCGATCACCATCGGACAGCCGAGCAGCGCCGTTTCCAGCGTCGCGGTACCCGAGGCCACCAGCGCCAGTTCGCTGGCGGAAACGATATTATATGAATCTCCATCTAGAATCCGTATCCCGTCGAGCGTACCACCCGCGGCGGTGCGCAGGTCCGCTTCGGTCAAGGTTGGCGCGCGCAGGATGCAGGGCACCAGCCCCCGCGTCCGGTTCAGGATCCGGGCGGCCTCGCAGAACGGCCGCAGCAGATGCTGAATCTCGCTGCGCCGGCTGCCGGGCAGGAGCGCAAGAATTTTGTCGCTGGAGGCGAAGCCGTGACGGCGCAGCGTCGTCTCGCGATCCGCGCCGGGACGCGCGAGATCGAGCAGAGGATGGCCCACGAAGGTCACCCGCTGACCGGCAGCGGCATAAACCTGCGCTTCGAATGGAAACACCACCGCCAGTCGATCGGCCCGCTGGATCAGTTTGGCGATTCGCCCGCGCCGCCAGGCCCATACCTGCGGCACGATGTAATAAAGCACCGGGATGCCAATCCGGCGCGCATAGCGCGCCAGCATCATGTTGAACTCGGCATAGTCGATCAGAATCGCGAGGTCGGGACGATCTCGCCGCAGCGTTGCGCGCAGTAAACGCATCGCGCTCAGCGTTCGCCGGATGGTCAGGCTTAGCTCGGTCACGCCAAATCCGGCGATGTCCTCCGCGTTGACCAGCGCCCGCACGCCTGCTGTGCGCATCCGCTCGCCCGCGATTCCGAAAATGTCGCATCCGGGCGCGCGCGCGGTTATTTCGCTGGCGAGATTTCCGCCATGAAGATCGCCCGAGGCCTCGCCGGCCACCATCAGGATACGCGGTGGATGCAACGAGCTAACCGTTGAGAGCGTTCCTGATATCGGCAACCACCGTTTTCGGGCTTACCTGGAGCGCGTCATACTGGCGTATCTGATGCCCATCGGGACCGAGCAGGAAAGCGGCGGCAACGTGACCGATGGCGCCGCCGGGCTCGCGCATGCGTTTGATCCGAAACAGCGCCAGTTCCTGATCGATCGCCGCTGGCGCGCCGGTCAGGAACAACCATCCGGAAGCCGGTGCGCCCTCGGCCTTTGCATAGCGAAGCAGCACCGCCGGAGTGTCGTGTTCGGGATCGAGGGTGATTGAGACCAGGGTTATTTTGTTGCCGAGTTCTGAACCGAGAGCATTGGCGATCAGCCTGAACTTCGAGGTCAGCACCGGGCATTCAAGGTGGCACGAGGCATATACGAAATCGATCAAGACCGGTTTACCCTTGAGCGAGGCGAGCGTGAGGCGGGTTCCGTGCTGGTCGCTCAGCGCGATCGGCGGCAGACAATCATTGGGATTGGCGGCCGGATAGGAGCCGATCTCGGCTGGCGGCGTATGCGAACAGCTCGCCAGAATTGCAAACAAGACCATCAGGCAGGCGAGCCGCAGCGCAAATCGGAAAACTGTGCGGCAAACGATTCTCACTGTGCGATAGTCCCCGCGCTTTCCATCACGGATTTTATCCGATCGGTTAATTCCATCACTCGCAGTCCATCCGCGGCGCTGACGATCGGAGCCTGGCGGGACCGCACGCTGGCGACGAATGCCGCGATTTCATCCGCCAGTTGATCGCCCTTGTCGAGGTTGATCTGTTCGGCCGAAATAACCGGGTAGGGCGATCCGGGCTGTGGCGCACCCTTACGATAAACCTGGATGCGGCGTGCCTCGTAGTCGACCGAGATGTACTCGTCGGGTTGGAAGAAACGGATTTTGCGTTCGCGCCGGGGCGCAACCCGGCTGGTGTTAAGATTGGCGATCAGTCCGTTGGAGAAGCGCAGCCGTGCGTTGGCGACGTCGATGCGATCGGTGAGAACCGCAACTCCAACCGCTTCCGCCGAGATCACTTCGGCCTCGGTGCAGCTTAGGATCACGTCGAGATCGTGAGTCATCAGATCGAGAATCACATCGACGTCCGTGCCGCGTTCGGTAAACGGCGCCAGCCGATGGCTTTCGATGAAGCGCGGCGCGCGCAGCATCGATCGCAAGTGTACGATCGCGGGATTAAAGCGTTCAAGATGGCCGATTTGAAGGATTCGGCCATGAGCCGCCGCCAGCGCGACCAGCTCGCGCGCGTGGGCCGGCGAGGCGGCCATCGGTTTCTCCAGCAGCACATCGATTCCCGCCTGGAGCATCCAGGCGGCGACCTCGTAATGAGTAAGGCTCGGAGTCGCCACGCTGACCAGATCGACGGTGCCCTTCAAAGTTCGAAAATCCGTCACCGCGGCGGCGCCGTATTCGAGTGCGATTTGGCTTGCTCGCGATTGATCGACGTCGACCACCGCCACCAGCCGCACATCCGGTATCGCGGCGTACTTGCTCGCGTGCAACGTGCCGAGCTTGCCGACTCCGATCACCGCTGCGCGCAGTTCAGTCATGGCCATAAATGGTGATGCCGTTTTCCGCCGCCAGGGCAAAAGTCCGGGAACGTTCGAGGATCAGCGCCTGCCCGGCCTCGACGCCGATCATTGCGGCGCGCAACTCAGCCAGCAGTTCGATTGTCGCCGGGCCGATAGCGGGGCGATCGAAGCGCATGTCCTGTCCAGCTTTGGCCATCTTCGCGACCACCATACCGGCGCCGCACAATACTGCGGCGCGCCGTAAAGCCGCGTCGGTACCCTCGACCGCCTCGACCGCGGCGACAATGCCGCTGTGAATCGCGACCGCCTGACCGACGTCGAATTTTCCCAGCACACGCATGAGGCTGAACGCCAGTTCGAGGTCTTTCATGTGCCGATCCTGCGGAGCCGGTCCGGCCAGCGGTCCCGATTCGGCCAGCGCCCTGGTCAGCATCGGCACCGGATCGATCATCGGGATGCCTTCGGATTCGAGTTCCGCGGCAAGGGCGCGCAGCACCGCATCGTCGCTAAAGCGCGCCATCCGCGACATCATCGCGACGGCGCGCGAATCGGGTGTGAAGGATTCGGCCAGTCTCGCACGGGTGATGCCGCCGGCCATCGCGGCCTGATCAACCCCGCCGGCCTTGAAGAAGTCGATCATCTGTTGCACCTGGCCAACATTTATCCAGTTGATTTTGTCGACCAGTGCTTCCAGTTCGGGCAAGCTCTCACCCCGGTGCGCGACTGCGATTACGCGGACGCCGCGCACACGCGCCGCCCGCGCAACCTCGAGCGGAAAAACTCCGTTACCGGCGATGAGTCCCAGTTTTTTCAATGGGTCCGAATCGAACTGCGGTTTACTCCCGCTCACGGCCAACCACGCCGCGCTTCGACTCACCGATGAAGTCCACGACGCGCCGCACTTCGGCGACCGATCCATCTTCGGCCAATACTTCCCGGATGGCGTCCTCCCGCAACAGACCCGAGTAGAACAGCTTGCGATAAGTGCGCTCGATAGCGCCGATGGTCTCGCGATCGAAGCCGCGCCGGCGCAGTCCTACCGTATTTACGCCCACCAGCCGCGCGCGGTCGCCCGCGACCATCGAATAGGGCGGCACGTCCTGGGAAACCTTGGCGCCTGCCGCCACCATCGCATAGGCGCCGATACGCGCGAACTGATGGATCCCACACATCCCCGCGGCGACCACCCATTCCCCGAGCACGCAATGGCCGCCCAACTCGGTCGAATTGGCGATGATTGATCCATCGCCAACGATGCAGTCATGGGCGATATGCACGTAGTTCATCAACAGCACGCCGTTGCCGATGCGGGTGACCATGTGGCCGCTTTCGGTGCCGCGATGGATGGTGGTGAATTCGCGGATGGTATTGTCGTCGCCGATCTCCACGCGCGAGGGCTCATTGCGGAACTTCAGGTCCTGCGGCGCGGCGCCAATCGAGGAATACTGGAAGATACGGTTGCGTGCGCCGATCGTCGTGTTGCTTTCGATCACGGTGTACGGACCGACCGTGGTCCGCGGCCCGATTTGGACTCCAGGACCAATTACGACGCCGGGGCCGATCTCGGCGCTGGAATCGATTTCCGATCCTGGATCGACGATCGCAGTGGGATGAATTAGTCCGGCTATGGCAGTCGCGCCTCCACTTCCATCGCGGATATTTCACCCTCGGCCACCAGTTCTCCCTCGACGCGCGCGACCGCCTCGATTTTCCAGAGCGGACGCCGATATCTGAGCAGGGTCACTTCCATTTTCAATTGATCGCCCGGAATCACCTGGCGGCGGAAGCGGACCTTGTCGAGGCCGGTCAGCATCAGCATCCGATCCCCGTCGCGCTCCGCGGCCGCGATTCGCATCGCGAGCACACCGGCGGATTGAGCCAGCGCTTCCATGATTAGCACCCCGGGCATCACCGGATAGCCGGGAAAATGACCCATGAAGAACGGTTCATTGAAGGTGACGTTCTTCAGCGTGAGCGCGTGGCGGTCGTCGAGTTCCAACACCCGGTCCACCAGCAGAAATGGGTACCGATGCGGCAGCAGCCGCATCAGGCGCGCGAGATCGGGAACTGCAGGTTCGGTGCTCAAGGTCTAACAGGCGGTTGAAAAAGAATTTTCACCGCCTTATCCCTCACGCTTATCTCTCCCGCAGGGAGAGAGGATATGGGAAAAAAGCCGGTTTTCATGCAGGGTGTCGAGCGCTACCTCGGTTGAAAATCTCAGGCCCATGCCTTTTCTCAACCCCCTGCTAACGGGAGATGCTCGATCGCTTTTGAGTGGTTGAGGAGCCGAAGCTGGATTGAGGACCACCAAGATTGATCTCGTTGCCACCACCGGCGCGTGGCGCGCCACCCCGCGCTCCCGGCTGCTCGCCGAGCGAACCGGCCGGCACATGCATCGCATCATAGCTGCGGATCACTTCATCGGTGATGTCGATGCCGGGCGCACCCCATAAAATTTGGCCTTTTTCCATCACCATCGTATAGCCGTCTTTTTCGCCGATGTTGCGCACCACCGTCGCGAGATCCCGCACGATCGCGGAGGTCATCTCGCTGTCTTTCTGCCGCAGCTCCTCCTGAACATTCTTATAGTTCTGCTGGAAATCGCGCAGCTTGGTGGCGTATTCGTCCTGCAGGTTCTGACGCTGGTCGGCCCGCATCAGCATCCCTTTTTTCTGCAGTTCATCCTGAATCGATTGGACTTCGGCTTGCTGCCGCTTGAGCTTGCCGGTGATCTGCTCGACCTTTCCACGGATTTCGACTTTCGCGTGTTTTCCGGCGTTGCACTCATTGAGCGCCCGCTGAATATCGACATAGGCAAGCCTGACCTCTGCCCGTGCGGAGACGGCGCTCAACATTCCCACCAGCACCATCAGAACAATAAGTCGCTGCCGCATAGCCACCTGCAAATCCTCCAATCGGAAATCGCTCCGGCAAACCGGACGGGTTCACGAAAAATGGACGTAACCTTCGGGGCGTAATTAAAGCCTGTTTTACGGGCGGCGGCTACAGGGCACCGGCGCCGATATCGAAAACGGTGGTCATATCGTTGGGACGGGGATTAATCGGCCGTCCGATGTCGGCGCTGATCGGTCCGAATGGCGAGCGCCAGAAAATGCCGAAGCCATAAGACGCCTGCAATGAGGTCAGCGGCATCGCCGAGTACAGCCGATAGGCGTTGCCGGCGTCGGTGAAAACGAAACCGCGTATACCCAGCGAGGTAATCAGGGGGAAACTGATCTGATTGCTCAACAACAATTCTTTGCTGCCGCCAATAGGCGACACGTTGAACGCTCCGCCGACTTGATTGAAGCTAGTCACTTGCGGACCTAGCGAATAGAGCTGATACCCGCGCACGTCACCCTCGCCACCGACGCCGCCGGGGAAGAACCGCGCGTACAGGGGTAGTTCTCCGCCGGTGCCCTTCTGCAGGGACGTGCCGATGCCGAAGGTGGCGCTGGGCGAATAGACCCACGATCCCCACACCGGGCTGTTCAGAAAATTGAAGAAATAACGCAGGTGAAGCGTGCTTTTTACGTAGCGTCCATTTCCACCCAGGCCGGCCAAATCGACGTTTAAACTTTGCACCGATCCGGTACGCGGGTCGATCGGATTATCGACCGTGAAGCGCTTGATCGAGGGCGAGATAATCGAAAGCTGGTGGTAACCCTTGTCGCGCAGGATGTCCAGCGGCGTGAAGGTTGAGAGCCCACCGATCGAGACGCTTTCGTACTGGTAGCCGAGTCCCGCGTTGACGTCGGCCAATGATATCGGGCCGATGTTTTTAATCCCGAGTTCGGTCAGCGGATAGTAGCTCTGAACGGAAAGACCGGCCGAGGTCTGGTTGAAACTGACCAGATACATTTCGTTGTCGAACAACTGGAGTGAAACCGACAACGGCATGTCGAGGAACCACGGTTCAGTATAGCTGATGCTGAAATTGCGGAAGAGAAAGCCAATCATGGCGTTGAACTGCAGCGACTCGCCGCCGCCGAAAAGGTTTGAATCGCCCAGTGTGAAGTTGCCGAACAGCGACGAGGCGCTGTCAAAGCCGCCGCCCAACTGGAAAGAGGCGGTATTACCCTCGGTCACATTGACATCGAGATCGATCCGATCGGGCTGTTGAGCCGGTTCGGTGGTCAGATGGGTCTGGGAGAAGTAACCCAGTTGATCGAGGCGCATCTTCGATTCACGAATTTTTTCCGCCGAGTAGGGCTCCTGCTCCTGGATCGTCAGTTCACGCCGGATGACCTTGTCCGAGGTTTTGGTATTGCCGGTGATATTGATGCGATCGACCAGCACCTCCTTGCCCGGATTGATCGCGAACTCCACGTTCACCGTATGCGTTGCCGCATTGACGTCGGTATGCGGATCGACCGTGACGTAGGCATAGCCAAGACTCGAATAAAAATCCGACAGGCCCAGCACGTCGTGTTGCAGATGGGTCCCGCGGAAAACGTCGCCCTTTTTGATTGTCAGGCCGTTATGCAGTTGGCTGGCGGGGAATTTTAGATTCCCAACAAACGTGATGTCGCCGAACCGATAGATCGGACCCTCATCGACATGGATTGCGATAACTAGCGACTTACCCTGCCGGCGCACCACCGGCTGCGAGACCACCGCGTTGAGAAAGCCATTGTCGTAATAAAATGCGGTCAGGCGGTCGACATCGGAGGCCAGCTTCTTGTAATCGAGCACGCCGGTTCCGATGGCCCAGCTTATCAGCGGATTATAAGTCGCGGTTTCCATGTCGCTGCGCAGGCGGCGGCTGGAAAAGTGTTTGTTGCCGGTGAATTCGATTTTCGAAACATGGACCACTTTGCCCTCGGTGACATTGAAAACCACCAGCACCGAGTTGTCCGGGCGGGGGATCACGTTGGCCGCGACCTGAGCGTCCAAATAACCTTTGCCCTGATATATCTGCTTGATGCCGTCGATGGTGGCCTGGACGCTGCTTGGGTCGAAAATCACCCCCGTATGGACCTTCATCGCGGCGATCACTTTGTCGTCGGTGGGAGTGACGTTCTTCATCCCTTTGAGCTGCACGTCGGCCACCATGGGCTGTTCCTGAACCCGGTAAACCAGCACCGTCTTACCGTTGCGGTTGCGCAATTCCGCCGTAACCCGGCGGAAGAATCCCATGCGGTAAATGGCTTTGACGTCCTGATCGACGACGGTGGGATTCAGCGGTTGTCCGAGCTGGGTCGTGAGATGGATCCGGATGGCATCCTTCTCAACCCGCTGGTTTCCGGCGATCTCAATCGCTGAAATGATCGGGCCAGACGGCTGCGCCCGGCTGATCGCCGAATGGGCGAGGATAATGATCGCCAATACGACGGGCAGCAGTAATCGTGGAACAACCGCGTTTTTTAGGTGCGCCTTGAAGATATCCGCCCTCACCAAACAATACTGAAGCGGCGACCAAGCTAGCCAAAGTCGCCAGCTATGTAAACCAACGTACGGTCAAACAAATTTAAGACCAGACGATTCCGTGGAGTGGGCGCTTAGTGGATGCCTTCTTCGAACAGGCGTCCGTCTCTGAGCCGCAACCGCCGGCTCATCACCTGCGTAAGCCGATCGTTGTGCGTGGCAACCACCAGCGTGATGCCCAGTTCGCGATTGAGCATCGTGAACAATTGATGAACTTCGTCGGCGGTATGCGGATCGAGATTCCCGGTGGGCTCGTCGGCGAGCACCAGGCGCGGACGCATCACCACTGCCCGGGCGACCGCGACCCGTTGTTGCTCGCCCCCCGACAGCTCGCCGGGGCGACGGTCGAGTTTGTCGCCCAGCCCCACCAGGGCGAGCATCTCGGCGGCCCGCGCCCGATTCTCCCGATCGCCCATACGGGCGATCATGCCTGGCATCATCACGTTCTCAATCGCTGTGAAATCGGCCAACAGATAATGAAACTGGAACACAAAACCAAGATTTCGATTACGGAATTCGGCCAGTGCGCTTGAATCTGCCGCAAACAGATCGTGCCCGTTGAAGAAAACTTTCCCGGCCGAAGGAGTATCGAGACTGCCAAGTACATGCAGCAGCGTCGATTTTCCGGTTCCCGACTGGCCGACGATCGCAATCAACTCGCCCACGCCGGCTTGGAACTCGAGATCTCGCAGCACGCGAACTTCCCGATCGCCGTCATAGTAGTTCTTGCCGAGTGCCTGCGCCCGCAACAGTAAGCTGTCGGAGCTCTTCGCCGCGGCGGCGCCGTCACTCATACCGAATCACCTCGACCGGCTTGAGCAGACTCGCCTTGAGCGCCGGATAAACCGCGGCTACCAGGGAAAGAATGATCGTGGCAATCGCAACTGAAAGGAAATTGGATGCATATAAACGCATCGGCAGCGCACTCACCATGAAGACATCGGGGGGCAGATGGATCAGGCGAAACCTGCCAATCAGATAGGCCGCCACAAACCCGGCGCTGACGCCCACGATCGTGCCGCCGCCGCCCAGGATGGCGCCCTCGCACAGGAAAATCGACGCGATCGAATATGCCCGGGCGCCCATCGCCTGCAAAATTGCGATCTCCTTGCGCCGCTCCATCGCGACCATCACCAGCGTGGCGACGATATTGAACGCCGCCACCAGCACCATCAGGAGCAGCACGACAAAATAAGTCAGCTTCTCGAGCTTTAGAGCGGAGAACAGCGGCGCTTCAGTCTCGGTCCAATCGCTGATTTTGAAGCCCGAACCGGCCAGCAGGGCGATCCGTTTCGCGATCGCCGGGGCCTGAAAGATATTGCGCACCCGCACCTCGAGCCCGCTTTCCAGATTTGGTTGATCGGCCAGCAAGGCGCGGCTCTCTTTAAGTCCGGCGAAGATCAGAAGCGAATCGAACTGATACATTCCGGAATAGAAAAGTCCGCCGACCACGAATCGCTTCAGCCGTGGCGTGCCAGCGCCGGCGAGGCTCGCGGGCGAGACGATGGTCACGATATCGCCGGGACCCAGACCCAGGTCCAGAGCCAATGTTTTGCCGATGATCACCGAAGGGAGATCAACCTCGCGCTTCCTGCCATGATCGACGATCGTCACCCGCCGAGAGCTGGTGAGGGCGGAAATGCTGCCGGTTTCGAGCGTTTTCGTCAATTCCGCCAGCATCGAGGGGTCCGCGATCACGCCCCGTAATTCACCACCTGAAACAAAGCCGGGTGCGCCGGTGCTGGTGTTCGAAACCGCCATCACCTGTGAGGAAATGAATGGCGCCACCCCGGCCACCCCCGGGAGCGCCCTGAGCTGGCGCGCCAACTGATCGGAATCCCAGCGGCCGGCATCGCTTTTTTCGACCGTGACATGCGGGGTAAAGGCCAACAGCCGTTCGCGGAGCACTTCCTGGAATCCGCTCATCATCGCCAGCGTTATCGTGAGCACGAAGGTGCCCAGGGTGATACCGGTCAACGAAATTATCCCGATCAGGGAAACAAAGCGTTCGCGGCGCCGCGCCCGCAGGTATCTGAGTCCGATTAAATATTCGAAGCGCAAGCTTTTTTCCGGCTACCGCTGGTTTCGATTGCATGAATACTCGCCGACCATCGTCAGCTTTGCAATCCGGCCCGAGTTGCAATGCGCGCCCGTGGCTCGTATAACCGGATGCACCCCGGCCCGCAGAGGACTTGTTCGATGAAGCCGATTTGTACCTCGGTGATTGCGTTATTGTTTGTGCTGTTGATCTGCGTTCCCCGCGCGCTGGCGGCCGATGACGAAGTCTCAGTCCCCAGCGACTCCACCGTGAATGTGGAGGCCGGTCTGGGCGCCGATAGTTCGGGCACCGCGCCCACCGTTACCGCCGAGGCGCCGGCCGCGCCGGTGGAGACCGCCGATTCCGGTCCGGTGGAGCGGCAGGCGCTGATCACCATGAATTTTCAGGACGTGGATATTCCCGTTCTGGCGAAGTTCATCAGCGAAATAACCGGCTTGAATTTCGTTATCGACGAAAGTGTGCGCGGCAAAGTCAGCATCATTTCGCCGACCAAGGTCACGCCTGCGCAGGCGTACTCAATTTTTCAGTCAGTGCTGCAGGTGAAAGGTTTCACCACCGTCAAGGCTGGACCGATAATCAAGATCGTGCCCGCCCGCGAGGTTCGGGAGTCGGCCGCGCTGACAACCTCGCAGTCGCCGGCCCTGATGCATGGTGATTCGTACGTCACCCGGATGATCAAGCTCAGGAACATCGAGGCCGCCACGCTGGTCGCGGTGATCCAGCCGATGGTCTCGCACGATGGCCTGATCGCCGCGTTTCCAGAGGATAACACGCTGATCCTCACCGATAATGCTTACAACGTCGATCGGCTGCTCAGGATCATCGGCAGCCTCGATGTGCAGGGCCGCAAGCAGGCTATCGAAGTAATTCCGCTCAAGCTCGCGTTCGCCGGGCAACTGGCGCCCGAAATCGAGCAAATTGTGGGCAACAAGCCCGGTTCCCCCAATGCCGGCGCGATGGCCCGGCGGCCGGGATTCGGGGTCTCGGCGCCGTCCGCGCAATCCTCGGGCACGCAATTCAAGATCATTCCCGATGAGCGCACGAACTCGCTGGTAGTGCTGGCCGGGCCGATCCAGTTGCGTCAGATCAAGGAACTGATCGCGCAACTCGACATTCAGCCGCCAAATCAGACCGCGAAGATACACGTCTATCATCTGAAGAATGCGCAGGCGCTCGAGATGGTCATGGTATTGGGCGGACTTCTCGGCGGTTCGGGGCCGGGTCAGCTCTCGCCCATGACCGGAGCCGATTCGCTGGGCCGCGGCAGTTCCATGGGTATGTTCGGTGGGATGGGTGGCGGCGGATTCGGCGGTGGAATGTCCGGCGGCTATGGCGGCATGGGCGGTGGCATGGGCGGCGGCATGGGCGGCGGCATGGGTGGCATGGGGATGGGCGGTATGGGCGGCGGCATGGGTGGCGGTATGGGCGGTATGGGAATGGGATCGCCCCTGGCCAACCGTGGCAGCGCCAATAATGTTGGCCCCGCTTCAGTTAGTGGAGGCGGCTCCAACGGTGGCACCGGTAGCGGTAGCGGCAATGGACCCGACAATCTGAAAGGGGTGTTCGAGGATCCTGTCAGTGTGACGGCCGATCCCGCCACCAACTCGCTGGTAATCGGTTCCTCACCCCAGGATTACGAAACCCTGCATACCATTATCACGCAGCTTGATATCCCGCGCGTGCAGGTATTCGTGCAGGCCGTGATCGTCGAGGTCTCGACCAATCGGATGCGCGATATCGGGGTCAACTTTTCCGGCGGCACAGGCGGGACTGGAATGCTCGGCCTCGGATCGATGAATTTCGGGGCATTGCAGAACGCGTTGGCGAATCCGCTGGGTTTGACCGGCCTCGGCGTCGGGCTGGCTTCGGGTAAGACCTGCAGCGTGCCTTCGACCGGCACCACTGGAACCGGCACCACGGCCGCCGGCGCGGTTACCGTGCCATGCGATATCGCGCTGATAAGCGCGCTGGAGCAGGACACGCATTCCAACGTGCTTTCGGCGCCCACGCTGCTCACCGCCGATAACGAAGAGGCCATGATCGTGGTCGGTCAGAATTTGCCATTTGTCGGATCGTCAAGCGCCAACGCCGGGCTGCCCAATGCAATCTTCAGCTCAGTCGATCGGCAAAACGTCGGCATCACGCTTGATATCATCCCGCAGGTATCCGAAGGCGACTACGTTAAGATGGATCTCTACGAGGAAGTTTCCAACGTCGTGCCCGGCACCGCGAATCAATCGACCAATCCCCTGGGCCCGACCACCACATTGCGATCGGCGTCGACCACGGTGCTGATAATGGATCATCGCACGGCGGTGATCGGGGGTCTGCTTTCCGATGACACTGAAAACACCACTTCGGGCGTGCCGTTCTTTTCCGATCTTCCGGTCATCGGCAATCTGTTCAGCGATCGTAATCGGCAGTATGCCAAGACCAATCTGCTGGTATTTCTGACGCCGCACGTGATTCGCTCGCGTCAGGATTTGCGGGCCTTATCGCTCGAAGAGCGTCAGTTCATGATCCAGTCGCTCGGCCGCAAGGAAATGCACAATATGCCGCGTACGCAGATCGAGCAGATTTCCAAGCCGAGCTTCAGTATCGCGGTGCCGCCGAGCGCCTCGCTGCCGCCGCCATACAACAGCAATGGCGCGACCATCGTGCCGCCGGGCGCATATCAGCAGCCGCCTACGGCGCCGCCGGGCTACTATCCGCCCGCGAATGGCGCTCCATCGGGCACGACCTACGGTCCGACCTCATTCATGTTCCCGGGAGCATCTAGCAGCTACTCCACCACTATGCCGTCGACCTATGGGCCGGGCGCGCCGATGGGGTACTCTTCGCACAGCACGACGAGAACCTTTTCGACCACCGGTGCGGGCCCGCTCGATCCGGGCGCGGGCAGCGTGAACGCACCGCATTAGTTAAGCGTTGGGGGGACTGCCCAGCGGCGGGGGCCGGCTATGTCCGGTCTCCGCCGCTTCTTTATGCCAGTGTCCCCGTTGCGTGACCGGTGGTCCTGGGTCATTGGAATCGCGATGATTTTTCTCGAAGAACCTCGGGATGCTCATGATAAGCTTGAGCCCAACGCCCGCCTCTGAAATTTTACCGGATCGATGCCGCGACAGATAAAGGGGCTTAAGGCCCGGCTCGAATTCCTTCCGGTCGGCGCCGCAGTCCGCATTCTCCGGGCAATGCCAATCGATCGCGCGGTGCGGTTCGGCGCACGAATTGGCGGACTTGGGTTTGCGGTCGATCGTTTCAATCGGCCAATTGCTATGCGTAACCTGTTGATCGCCTTTCCGGCTCTCGATGAGTCGGCCCGGCTCGCGATCCTGCGCGATTCCTATCGCAACTGGGGCCGGATGATGGCGGAATGGTCGCATTCCTATGCGCTTACGCCCGGCAATATCGCCAACTTCGTCACTTACGAAAATCGCCAACATTGGGATGACGCGGCCAAAGTCGCCGACGGACGCGGATTCGTGCTGACCGGCCATTTCGGCAATTTCGAATTGCTGGCGTTGGCCCATTCGCTATATGGATACCGTGTCGCGATCGTGTACCGGCCGCTCAGAAATCCGCTGATCAACGAGGCGGTGCGCCAGGTGCGGGAACGATTCGGGAACCTGACGATAGCCCGGCGCGGGGCAGGGCAATCGATTGTGCGGCTGTTTCGGGAAGGCCGATGGGTGGTGGCGATGCCGCTCGATCTCGACGCGCGGCGCGGCGTGTTTGTCGATTTTTTTTCCACTCCGGCCGCGACCAGCGACGGGGCTGCGCGGCTTGCGATGCTAACCGGGCTGCCGATCGTGCCGGCTTTCCTGGTGCGCGAGGGGAGCTCGGCCCGCCATCGCATACACATCATGCCGCGCGTCGAAATCGTTCAAGACGGCGATCAGGAGGATGCGGTGCGCGAGAATACGCAGCGCCTGGTCAGGCCGATCGAAAGCATCATCCGCCGGTATCCGGACCATTGGAACTGGATCCATCGCCGATGGAAAACGCGGCCACCCGGCCATCCCAAAATTTATTGACGCTTGGCCTGACCGGCCGCAGGGATTAGCGTGGCATCCAAGCTGGGAGGTCCAATCAATGGTCAAAATGCTGCCGGTTGAAGAGGCGTGCCGCCGCGGGGCGGAAGTCGGAGTGTCGCGCGAATGGGCTTCGGTGAATGCCTTTCGCGCGATGCTGAATCATCCCGAAGGCGCGGGCGCGGTTGCGAAGCTGCTGCTCACTTTGCTGGAGAAGAACAAAATCGAGGCGCGTCAGCGCGAGTTGATCGTTTTGCGCATCGGATGGCGTGCGGCCGCCGAGTACGAGTTCTGTTCGCATGTGAAATTGGCCAAACGGATTGGCCTGAACGAGGAGGAAATCCTCGGCGTGCGCGATCCCGATCGGTGCAGTTTATACAGCGAGCTTGACCGCGCCATCATAAAGATGACCGACGAGCTGCTGGATGGCTTCGAAATTTCGACCGCAACTCGCGCTGTCCTGGAAAAGGCTTTCACGCCCGAACAATTTGTCGAATTGTTGCTGGCGGTAGGTAATTGGCGGTTGTTTGCGATCTTTCTAAAGAACGTCGCGGTGCCGCTCGATCAGGACACTCCCGGCTGGCCGCAGGGCAGGGCGCCGCGCTAGCCGAGAGCATCTACAGTTGCCCACTCGGCAGCTCGTCGTAAGTGCGGCCATCAAGCATGCGGCCGGCGGCGCCCTTGTGCACGCCGCCCCATTGCTTGAAGAAAAACGCGACCCCCTGCTCTTGGCATTGATCGCGAATAGACCGCACCCAATCTCGATTCATCGGGCGGGCGCGCGGGCCGCTTTCGCCGCCGACGATAACCAGATCGATTTTGGCCAGTTCCAAACGCCCGAGGTCTTCGAGCAGCGGTTCGATCGACAGGAATCGCACTCGGGCCGGCGTCGCCTGCAGAGATGCGATGCGTGGCAGGCCGTCATCGCGATTCTCGACACTAACGCCGAACCACACGTGGCGCATCGCCATCCAGTTGAGATCGCCAGCCAGCAACTCGCGCATCCGTTGATGGCGTTTGGTGAGGACCTGGTACGTATGCCAGTTCGCGCGTTCCATCACGCGTCCGACCCGCGCAACATATTCCACCGGCACCCCGGCATGGAACAGATCGCTCATCGAGTTGACGAAGATCCGGCGCGGCGCGCGCCATCCAAGCGGTGCTTCGAGCTTGGCCGGGATCAGTTTCAGATCGAAACCCTGCTCAAACGGATGATTCGGCACGCCGCGGAACCGCTCGGCGAACCGTTCGGCGTAGCAATGTTTACATCCGGCTGTGATCTTGGTGCAGCCGCGGACCGGATTCCAGGTGGCATCGGTCCATTCGATCGCGCTGTGGTCGGCCATCGAATTCCAGATTTATGCCGCGAATTCGATAGTTTCTTTTTTCAGGCTTAACCGTATTGACATAAAGAACCCTTTGATGCCATAAGGAATCCGCATTCTGAGAAGAAGCGGTGTGTGGGTGGAGGCGGCGGTTCCTTCAATGCTATCGAAAGTCGGGGGACCCTCAAACATAATTCGTTGGAATCTAACCGATTTTCTCGGAAATCGGCCATCAAATCGTGATTGTCTTTGAAGCTGAGGGTCTAATGGGCGTCTGCTCTGGGATTAGCAATGATCGCGGCTCTTCCAACAAAACAAGTGTATTGGGGTTTGGTTCTACGGGTAGCGCGTGACCGTCGATGACTGATTTTCGGCGCAATAAGAATGGAAGTTGTCAATTGCGTGAAAGTTGTGTTATCGAGCTTGCACAGGCGGCTATTGACTGTGGGAACGATGAAGGTGCAAACTGCACGAACTTTCGGCGTCAAGTTAACTTAGGGTTCGGTAAATCGATGTTTGGCCGATTCTGGGGACATCTGGAGTTAAAGAGAGTCGGCTGACTAGGTGTGAGGCAAGAGCGATGCGAACGCATCCGGGGAGGCAACTATGAGCACCTGTAACTTAAGGCGGGACAATAGGCCGGTCTGGCGATTGGGCAGACTGGTCGGCTATGTCCTCGCGCTGGCCGTACTTGCGGTGCCGATGGCGTACGCTCCGAGCGCCTACGCCCAGGCGCAATCGACGGCGGCGCAGAATCAATCATCGCTGATGGACACCATTGTAAAAGGTGGCCCGTCCGGCGCGTGGATTCCACATCCGGAAAATCCGTGGCTGCAGGGATTGCGTATCACCGGTCTGCTGCAGAACACCTCCGGCATGTGGGTAAATCCGCATGG
>JADEYI010000150.1_pt1 | contig 130335 bp, 123 predicted proteins | sample 8542331 | NCBI WGS metagenome assembly JADEYI01 (sample SAMN16510988, study PRJNA670497) | mine drainage metagenome | isolation source: biofilm near Copperflume 1 | place: Germany: Marsberg coppermine Kilianstollen | collected 2018-02
GCATCCTCGAGCTCCACAATGGCGTCGGAGGCAAGTTGCTCGCCGCGCCATTCATGCCGATGGATGCACCAGGCGTACGGCGCGACACGCGTCGCGATCAGCCGAAGCAAGGTCAGGCCGTCGAAGAGGTAGCGGCGCCACAGCGAAGGCTCCTGCCCGATCCGCCAGAGCCATTCCAGCCCTGCGCGCTGCATCCAGCGCGGCGCGCGCTTGACGCGCCCGGCAATGAAGTTGATGACGGCCCCGAGATAGATGACGACCGTCGCCGACAGGCGCCTGCGGTTGCGCAGGATCCAGGCCTGCCCTTTCCTGGCGCCGAGCGACACGACCACGAAGTCCGCGCCGCTCGCATTGATCCGCTCGATCCTGTCCTCGGAGCTCATCTCCTCGACGCTGCCGAATCCCGGCGATTCGGCCCCGACGCAGACCAGGCCGCCGGCCTGCGCGTTGAGCCGCCGGCAGGCGGCTTCGCCGATGCCCTCGTCCCCGCCGAAGAAGTACACGCGCAGCCGGGAACGCGACGCCTCCCGCAGGCGCTCGAACAGTCCCGAGCCGGAAACGCGCTCGCGCAGCGGCACTCCCAGCGCCCTTGCGACCCACACCAGCGGCATGCCGTCGGCCACGCACAGGTCGCTCTGGATGACCGAGTCGCGGAACCGGCCGTCGGTAAGGCAGCCGATCAGGAAGTTCGTGTTCGGGGTGCTTACGAAGCAGGGCTCGCGGCGCGCCACGGCATTCTCGATCCGTTGCACGGCGCCTGCCATGTCCACGGCGTCGAGCGGCAGGCCCAGCACGCAATAGACCTCACGCTCGAAGTCGACCGCCATCGCCCGCCTCCTGCTCCAGCTCCCGCAAGGCCCGCTGCTTGCCGACCAGCAGCGCGCGCCGCTGGTACCGCCGCAGGAATCGTCGGAACTCGGGATCGGCGTACCTCGGCTTTGCCTGGATGGCGCTGGCGAGCCACCCCCACAGCATCGCGAGCGCGCCCAGCACGTAGGGCCTCTGGTTGATCCTGCCGAGCGCGCTGGCCGCCATGTAGAGGAATCCGGTTCCCATGAAATACTGGCCGTATCCGTGGCGCATGCGGCCCGTGTACACGCTTTGCTGGCTCGACCCCATTGGCCGCAGATGGACGAAGCGCAGCTCCGGCTCGTCCCAGCTGCAGGCGATCCAGCCCAGCATCCTGCAGCGGTGGCAGTCGATGCCGTCCCACATGACCTCGCGCACGAATCCCCCGCAGGCCTTGAACGTCGACACGCGGTAGAACTTGGTCATGCCCAGCGACGTGTCGTCGCCGTGCCGCTCGAACTCGAGGCGCCCGTCTCGCTCGATGTACGACTTGCCGCTGCAGGTCGCAATGCGCGGGTCGGCGCGCATCCGCTCCATCAGGATCTCGAAGTAGCGGGGAGGAAGCCGCAGGTCGAGGTCGAGCTTGCACAGGAACTCGTAGTCGTCCGGGTTCACGGCCGCGTAGCCGGCGTAGAAGGCGTCGATCACACCCGGCCCCACCAGCCGCCGCCCGCGGTCGCCGCGGGTCACGATCCGGATCCAGTCGTGCCGCCCGGCGTACTCGGCGAGGATGCGCGGCGTCTCGTCGCTCGAGCCGTCGTCCACGATGACCCATTTCGCTGGACGCACGGACTGGGCGATGACCGTGTCCAGGGTCTGGCGCATGTAAGCGGCCTCGTCCCGGCAGGGAGAAATCAGCAGGTAGCCGTTTTTCATGGCGAGGAGCGGGGCCGGCAGTGCTCTTCGAACAGCCGGCCGAGCTTTGCCGCCTCGGTATCGACCGAGTGCCTCTCGAGGACGCGCCCGCGCGCCGCCTGCCCCATCTGCGCCAGCTCCCCGGCCGGCCTGCCCAGGCAGTCCTCCAGCGCCGCCACAAGCTCGTCGACCGATCCCGCCGGGATCAGCCATCCTTCCTTTCCCGATCTCACCAGTTCGGGGATGCCGGCCACGTATGTCGTCAGCACCGGCCTTCTCAAGGCCATGGCCTCCATGAGAACGACAGGCAGGCCCTCGGCGAAGCTGGGCAGCACCAGCGCGCGCGCGGCGAGTATCTCGCTCCGGACCGCGTCGTTGCTGATCCAGCCGGTGATGCGCACGTGCCGCTCCAGGCCGCGCTCCCCGATCAGCGCCTCGATCTCGGCCCGCAATTCGCCGTCGCCGGCGAGCACCAGCTCGAACGGAACGCGCTTCGAGAGCAGGCGGGAGGCGGCTTCCACGAGCAGCAGCTGCCCCTTTTGCTCGCACAGCCGTCCGACGCACACCAGCCGCGGTGCCGCTGGCACGGGCTCGGGAGGCGAATCCCGATCCGATGCGTCCACGCCGCAATGCACGACGCGCACCTTGTGCCAGTGCGCGTGATCGACCCAGCGGTACAGCTGACTGCGGCCGAACGAGCTTATCGCCACGACGAACGCCGCGCGACGCACCTTCTCGGCGAGCTTGAGCGAGCGCGGCATGTCGAACTCTTCGGGCCCGTGCACGGTGAAGCTGTAGCGCGGCCCACCGAGCGCGCACGCAAGCATCGCCACTTCCGCGGAGTTCGTGCCGAAGTGCGCGTGCAGATGCCGCGCGCCGAACGAGCGCAGCCAGGGGAGCATGCGACAGGCTTCCGCCAGATAGGCCAGGTGGTACGGAAGCGGCCGCTCGGCGCGCCAGCCGACGCGCATCGTCAGGACGAACGCCGCGAGAAAGCGCCGCGGAGAAACGGCCAGGATCCGCAGGCCGGCCCACAGCAGCGCCAGCGCTCCCTCTTTCAGCACGTAGCGCGTACGCGCCTGCTCCCGCAGGTCGGCCTCGTCCACGAGGCGCGCATTCCACCCGCGCAACGAGACGCGCAGGACCTCGAATCCGTTGCGCTCCAGCGCCACGATCTCCCGCCGGATGAAGCTGTGGCTGACCTTGGGATACTCGTTGACGAGATACGCGATTTTCAACGGCATGCGAGCAGGCGTGCTGGACATTGGCTACTTGTACTCGATCAGGCGCGATTGCCTGCCGATCAATCGTTGATAGACAAACTTCAGCTGGCCCAGCATGCCGGGAAACTTTCCGAGCACGAGGAACAATGCGTACAACCGGTTCTCGCGCGGCGTGCGACGGCCCCGCAAGGTCAATCGCACGATCTGCGCGGGATAGATCGCCAGCAGGCCAAGCGCCCAGGCGCCGAGCCATTGACCGAGTGCAAGGGTCGCCAGGGGAATTACCAGGCTCCAGATCCACTCGCTGCGCGACTCCCGCACTCCCAGCCGCTCCGGGGGCGCTCCATGCAGGCTCGCGCCTTGCGCCGCAGCATAGCCGGCGCGCACCGAGCGCGTCCACCACTGTCCGAACCGTGTCATCGACGCGTCGTGCGTTCCCATGTCGTGCGCCAGGCGCCAGATCTTCCACCCGGCTTTCCTCAGCCGTGCGCAAAGCTCCGGCTCCTCCCCCGCGATCAGGTCGCTCCTGAAGCCATGCACTGCGTCGATGGACCGGACTCGCATCATGGCGATGCCGCCGCAGGACTTCGCCTCGCCGGTCGGCACGCCCCATTCGATATCGCACAAGGTGTTGTAGATCGACAACCCGGGAAATCTCTCGCGCAACCGCCCGCTGACCGCCGCCACCTCGTCGTGAGCCGCGAGAAAGGCGACGGCCCTTTCCAGCCAGTCGCCGGCGAGCTCGCAATCCGCGTCGACGAATTGCACGTAGTCGAGCCCGGGCGCGGCCGCGCGCAGCCTCTCGAGCCCCGCATTTCGGGCACGCGCGGCGGTAAAGGGCAGGCGCGGGTCCAGCTCGAGCACCAGCGCGCCCGCCGCCCTCGCCCGCGCCACGGAACCGTCGCTCGACCCCGAATCGACATACACGACGGGCGCGGCGCTGCCGGCCAGGGAACGCAGGCAGCGGGGCAGTCTGTCGCCCTCGTTGCGCCCGATGACGACCACGCCGGCGTCGCGCGACGCGCGTCCCTCCGGCATGGCTCTATCCTGCGCCCGCGCCGGCTCCACGGATCCGCGCATCGTAGTATTCGGCCAGCGCGTCCCAGGCGGAGGACTCGCTCCAGTCCAGGCCCGACCCATCGACGATGTCGGTATTGATGCGCACCCGCGGTTCCGCGAACTCGGTCTGGCGCCCGAGGCTCACCTCGCAGGCCAGGCCGAGGCGGGCGCGCATCTCCGCCGCCACGCGAAGCGCGAACGCGCCCTGGCTCTCAGCGTAGCCGCTCGGGTGGAGCCGCGCGGCTTCCCTGGTCGCGGGGATCGACGCGCAGAAGTTCGCATACGCCTTCGCCAGGAGCGAGACGTGGATGTTGTCGCGCACGTAGGACGGCGTGTTCACCGCCGCGCACTGGCGTGCGAACCAGGTCTTGAGAAGGTAGGCCGTGAAGCGCGCTTCCTCGTAGGGACCGAAGGGATTCGGGATCACGAACTTCGCCAGCGCGAGCCCGGCGCGCGGGACATGGTAGCGAAAGACCTGCCAGCTGAGGCCCTTGGACAGGCCATAGGGCGAGAACGCCGGCAGTCCCTCGGAGCCCGCGCCTTCGTCGTTCTCGAACACCGAGCCGGTGAGGAGCACGCCTGGGCGCGCCCCCTTGGCCTTGAGCGCCTCCAGCACCGCCGCCGCGTTGCGCGTATTGTTCCGGAGCGCGGAGACGACGTCGAAGTCCGGGCTGCGGTAGTCGGTGACGTCGGCGCCGTGGTGGCAGAAGAGGTCCCAGCGCTCCGAGCTTGCCAGATCGACAAACGCCGGGTCGCCGAAGCTGCAGCCGAAAACGCCGCGGCAGTGCTCGAGCGCCAGGCCCACGCGCTGCCTGCGGGGTTCGTCCGCGTAGGCGTGCGCGTTCGCCTGGCGGAAGGTCGCGACGACCTCGTGGCCCGCCCGCGCGAGCTCGCGCACGAACCAGTAGCCGGTGAAGGAGCTCGCGCCGGTGAACAGGATCTTCATTTGCCGAGATGCCAGGCCGGATCGAAGTCCTTCTGCTTGCCGTCCTTGTCCGAGATCACCGCCGGCTGCGCGGGCCAGGCGATCGCGAAGCGCGGGTCGTTCCAGCGGATGCAGCGCTCCTGCGCCGGGGCGTAGAACTCGTCCACGAAGTAGAACGCCTCGGTGTCCGGCTCGAGCGTGATGAAACCGTGCGCGAAGCCCTTTGGCACGTACATCATGGCGCGGTTCTCGGCCGACAGCTCCGCGCCGTAGCTCCTGCCGAAGCTGGGCGATCCCTCCCTCAGGTCGAGGATCACGTCGTACAGGGCGCCCCGGATGCAGCGCACGAGCTTGGTCTCGGCCTTCGGCGCGAGCTGGTAGTGCATGCCGCGCAGCGTCCCCCTTTCCCGGCTGAGCGAATTGTTCACCTGCACGAAGCGCGGCGCAAGCCCGTGCGCAGCGAACTCGTTCTCGCAGAACGCGCGGGCGAAGAACCCGCGCTCGTCGCTGCGCTTTTCCAGCTCGATGAGATAGGCTCCCGCGATCGGGGTCCGGGTGAAGATCACGCGGCGGCGCTCCTATGCGGCCCGCAGGAGATCGTAGCGTTTCTTGAGCATCCTTAGCCGCACGAACTGATCCCCCTCGAAATGGGTCCTGGAGAAGCCGTGCTCGAGCATCTTGCGGTGAAGCTCCTCCATGCCCTTGGTCAGGTCGTACTCGAGCCTGAAGTCGGGCAGCAGCGTGTTGAGCAGGTCGAACTTGACGCGGTAGTTGCGCGGATCGGCTCCGACTTCGCCCGTGTAGACCACCTTGGCTTGGGGGATCAGCCGCTGCACGCGGTCGCCGACGTCTTTCACCTGGTAGTTCTCGGCGTTGGCGCCGATGTTGATCGCGCGGTTGTGCACCACGTCCCTGGGGGCCTTGGCGAGCGCGACGAAGGCGTGGGCGATGTCGCGGCAGTGGATCAGCGGCCGCCACGGCGTGCCGTCGCTCTGGATGCGGATCTCGCCGTAGGCGAGCGCCGAGCCGAGCAGGTTGTTGACCACCAGGTCGATGCGCAGCATCGGCGAGTGGCCGTAGGCGGTGGCGTTGCGCAGAAAGACGGGCGAAAACCGGGCGTCCGCCATGGCCGAGATTGCGTGCTCGGACTCGATCTTGGAGTGCGCGTACGCCGTCAGGGGATTGAACGGCGCGCTCTCGTCCAGGTCCAGGGTCTTGCCGGCGCCGTAGATCGAGCAGCTGCCGGCGAACAGGTAGCGCGGCACGCCGGCCTCCTTGGCCACCGACGCGAGGCGGATCGAGGCGTCGCGGTTGACCGCGTAGGTGGTGGCCGCGTCCACCGCGCCCATCGGGTCGTTCGACATTGCGGCCAGGTGCATCACGCAGTCGTGACCCTCCAGGTCGCGGGCGACGATACCGCGGGTGTCCTTGACGAGCTCCTTGTCGGCCGCGGGCACGGGCTCCCACTCGCAGCCCTCGAACAGGCGCAGGTCGCAGCCGGTGACCTGGTGGCCTTCGCGCTTCAGGAGCTCGACCAGGTGGGCGCCGATGTAGCCGCGATGGCCGGTGACGAAAACTTTCATGACGATTCCTTGATTGGATTGCGAAAACCTGCGATCAGGCCGCCCAGGGGCGTTCCCCGGAGGCCCACATCTTTTCGAGCGATTCCTTGTCGCGCTGCGTGTCCATGCAGGCCCAGAAGCCCCGGTGCGAGTACATGCTGAGCTGCCCGGCCTCGGCCAGCCGCACCAGCGGCTCGCGCTCGAGCACGCAGCTCTCGTCGGAATCGAGGTAGGGCAGGAAATCGCGCCGGAAGAAGAAATACCCGCCGTTGATCCACTGCTCGCGGAATTCCGGCTTCTCGCTGAAGGCCTGCACCTTGGGGCCGTCGGTCTTCAACTCGCCGAAGCGCGAAGGAGGGTTGATTCCGAGCACCGTCCCGACCCGGCCCTCGCGCACGTGGAAGGCGTACTCGTCGGCCAGGTCGGCGTCGGTCAGCCCGTCGCCGTAGGTCACGGCGAAGTGCTCCGCCGTACCCAGGTATTTCGCCGCGGCCCGCGCGACGCGGGCCCCGGTCATGGTCAGCTCGCCCGTGTAGGCCAGGGTCACGGTCCAGTCCTGGTCGTGATCGACCGAATGCACCGTCGTGCTGTTGGTCATGAGATCGACCGTGAAGTCGCTGTTCATCGACGCGTAGTCGAGAAAATACGACTTGATCACCTCGGCCTTGTAGCCCAGGCACAGCACGAAGCGCTTGAAGCCGTGCCTGGAATATTTGCGCATGATGTGCCACAGGATGGGGTGATTGCCGATCGGCACCATCGGCTTCGGTCGCACCTCGGTCTCCTCCCGCAGCCGGGTGCCGAGCCCCCCGCAGAGCACGAATACCGGAACGTCGCGGCGTGGTAGATTCAAGGCGTCCCCCGGGGCAGGCAAGTGGCTGAGCGATCGACAGGCATTCCAGAGCGTATTCTAAGGCGTGGTGCGCGCGGCACGGCGTTCTTACCAATTTTTACCCTGCCCACGCGGACGGCGCGCATCATGCGTCGCACACGATGAAACTGCTGGTTGTCATTCTCAACTACCGGGTGACGGACCTCACCATCGATTGTCTCGGGTCCATCGCGCCGGAAATCGCGAGCGTCCCCGGCATGCGGGTTGCGGTGTGCGAGAACGGCACCGGCGGCGACGCCGAGGCGCGCCTGCGCGAGGCGATCGCGTCGAACGGCTGGTCGCCGTGGACCGAGCTCACCGCGATCCATCCGAACCGCGGCTTCACCGGCGGCAACAACGTCATCATCCGCAAGTGGATCGCGTCCACCGATGGCCCGGAGTATTTCCTGCTCCTCAACGCCGACACCCTGGTCAAGCCGGGCGCCTTCAGGGCGCTGGTGGACTTCATGGACGCGCATCCCCGCGTCGGCGTCGCCGGCAGCCGCCTGGAGTGCCCCGACGGCTCCCATCAGGCCTCGCCGTTCCGCTTTCCCGGCATCGCGAGCGAGTTCGACCGCGGCCTGCGGCTCGGCATCGTATCGAGGCTGCTCTCGCGGTGGAGCGTCACCCCTCCCGCCCCCACGCAGGTAACACGAGTCGACTGGGTCTCCGGCGCGAGCATGATCATCCGGCGCGAGCTCATCGACGCCATCGGCCCGCTCGACGAGGGCCTCTACACCTACTTCGACGACGTCGACTACTGCCTGAATTCCAAGCGTGCGGGATGGGAAACCTGGTACGTCCCCGCAAGCCGGGTGGTGCACCTCGAAGGCGCCTCAACCGGCATCGTCGCCAAGAGCCCCAATCGACGCCCCAAATACTGGTTCCAAGCCCGCCGCCGATTCTTCCTCAAGAACCACGGCCCCCTCTACGCAGCCCTCGCCGACGCAGCATTTCTATGCGGTTTCGCGATCTGGCGAATCCGCAGATGGCTTCAACGCAAGCCCGAGATCGACCCGCCCCACATGCTGCTCGACGCATTGCGCAATAGCGTCTTCCTAACCGGATTCAAATTGCGCGTGGTCGAGAACCCCGCGTTGCGGCGACCCGAGGCTACCGCGGGAGGATGACCACGACAGATGTCGAGCTGGGTTTACGAGCCGCGAGAAGAACACAGCTACGAATTGAGAAGAATCAAGGCCACGGCCTAATGAGACGAATCTTCCGTCCACAAGACTGTAGTAACTGCTGCTCCGGACAAGTGTGCCATTGAGCGCCCAGATTACATGGCCCTTCGAACTTCAGACTCTTGTAAATATGACGTTTGTCGTACGCTTCCGAAACCGTGCCAAAAGCCGCCGTGCTTCGCGCTTAACCACACGGAGAAAGTCAGCAGTCACGTGCGCTGTCACGCGCTGGACGGGCACGAATCCTGCTCGCCGGGCTATGCCAACGAGACTGGTCGGGGAGAATGCATTGATATGGTCAATCCCGTCGCAGACTTCCAGATCTCTAGCGGATTGAAGTTGACGAAGACCGCTACCGTTCGGCACCTCCAAGACCAGCAAACCGTTCGGAACTATCAGATCATGGAGCGCTCGGAGCACGTGCATCGGATCGTGCAAATGTTCCAGGACCTGGAACATCGTGGCAACATGAAGTGGCCGGGAAATATTGTCACGGTATTCCTGAAGATCGGCAAGCACACTTCCAATGCTGCCTCCGGCTCCGCGTCGCGCCTCGTGGCGATCGATACCGTAAGCCTCGAATCCAAACAGGGCCGAGAGCGCGACAAAACGCCCCCACCCACATCCAAAATCGAGCAACCGAAGCGCAGCTCGGCCTCGAGTCGCACGTGTCATCCTTTCGAGACAAAGGATCATATCAACTTCGCCGCGGGCCCTGTCGAAAATGACATTCGGTTCTCGAGCACCTCGATCTATCTCAAACCGATCAATTGCCTCCCTCGTCATCCAGTGGGAAAACCGTCGATCCTCCCACTCATTGGTCATCACACGCTTGTGAAAGACCTGGCCACATTTCTTGCATTCGACCAGTTCCCACGTGCAGCCTTCTAAGTGTGGAAATGGAGACTCTCCCCATATACCGTTGAGCAGCAACGATCGATGTGGCTCATCGCCGAACGTTCCTCGATCAAGGGTGTGCAAATCCTCTGATTGGCACGAAATACAGCGCTTTCTCTCGTAGAATTCAGCTTGGTCCGCGTCACGGTCAAGGTTGCATGACATAATTGCTTTGCCTAAGTTAGATCATCTGGCCCGAGTCGGCTTCTTTCAGCTGACCTGAGTCGGTTTCTTGGAGCTATTCCGAAGGTGAGTCAGGGTTCCATTCTAGGCGCGTCTCGCCTAGTCTGAACGGGGGTTCGGTTGACAAGCGAGCTGTGGGGCCTGCGGTGATCGTAGAACTCGCGCCACTGCTGGACGAGTATGCGCGCTTCGCGCGGATCCCGAAACCAATCCCGGTTCAAGCATTCGCCCCTCAGCTTTCCGTTGAAGCTCTCCACGAATCCTTTGTGCCAAGGTCGGCCCAGTGGGATGAACGCCGGGCCGACCCGCTGGTCGCGAAGCCAACGCATGACCGCTCATGCAGTGAACTCGGTTCACTGATGGGATCGGATGAAGGCGAGCTTGCCGTAGAGCTGCGTCAGCCGCGAGAGCACCAGCCTCACGTCCAGGCTCTCCCGGATGTGCTCATCGCGCGCGCACAGCACCCGGAACGCTCTGCCGTCGGCAAACAGATCGTGCACAAAGTCGTAGCACCGGACTCTGTTCGCGTTTGTCGCGCTAGGCAGTCGGATATCGGTGCTGCAGCGCCGGCGCCGCGGCCGTCGCCTTGGCAGCTGCAGCCCGAGCTGCTTCCTAACGCGTCTTACGCGCCACAGGCTCACATCCAGCTACGCCGCCGTCCTTTGATACCCAAACCGCGGCAGTTGCCGTGTACTGTCCAGCAACCGCTCACCGAGTGCCTTGTCCTTCACCGGTTGCCTCAGCTCGTAGCACGTCACCCTGCAGCTCAAACCCAGGCAGCGGCACGTCGCGCACTCCAATACACCCCGGCTCGACACCGCCTCGAGCGCCATTCTTCTCCCAGCCGAGGTGCTCATTTTTTCCGCTGAACTTCTTCAGCCCCTCGATCACCGAGCATCTGCTCGGCCAGGATCTTCTTGAGCTTCGCGTTCTCTGCTTCCGGCGACTTCAGCTTCCTCGCGTCCGGCAGATCCAGTCCCCCGAAGGGCCGTCACCATCGGAAGAACATCTGCTCGGTGATGTTGTGCCGCCGGCATAACTCTCGGGTCTGCGCGCCCGGCGCCTCCTCCCCCTAAGAATCCGAATGCCCTGTTCTTCGGTAAACGGCTTCTTCATCTGCAAGCCCTTCAGTAAAAAAGTTACCATGAAGACTCGCAATTCGGCTGGCTACAAATTACCGACTTAGGTCAGACTCAATATGCACATTGGACTATATTCACCCGTTTGGCCTGCGAACGCTTATCCCAACGGCATTGCGACATATACATCTCACCTCAAAACGGAATTCCTCAAAATGGGCCATCGAGTCTCGGTATTTGCTACCGAATTGGCCGAAACGAACAAGGAATCGGGCGTTTGGAAGGTTAAGCCCACCCCCTTTCACCGTATTCGCTCGTTCGCTGGCGCCGCATGCGGACGTTATGACTACGCTGTCCTGAACTGGGGAGAGTCGATAGCCGCAACGATATGTCGTGTCCATCTTGACGACCCCTTCGACATTTTCGAGATGGAAGAATCGTTTGGCTGGTGCGGAGCTGTCATGAAGAGAGTACCAGTTCCGCTCGTGGTGAAGCTGCACGGTCCAGCGTTTCTTACTCAAACGGCCGCTGAACGCAATACGGCACTTGGCCGTGCGAAAGTAATACGCGAAGGTGAAGCCCTTAGGCACGCAAGCGCGATTCTTGCGCCCTCAAGTGCCGCACTCGCTCCGACCCTGGACAAATACAAGCTCACGCCGCGACTCTCCAGGGTCATTCCAAATCCCATCGTACTCGACCAGCGAACGCCTCTTTGGGACCTACGCAACTGCGATACCAAGACAATATTATTTGTCGGACGATTTGATGAGTTGAAGGGCGGCGACACGATGCTCGTAATATTTAAACGCATTCTTGCCACTATCAGGGACGCCAAATTGGTTTTTGTGGGCCCCGATCGCGGGATTGCCTTGCATCAGGGCGCGAATGTGTTCTTCAATACGTTCCGAGATTCGCTGTTCACGAAAGCCGAAGCTGCCAGCGTAAGCTACCTCGGCTACTTACCGCCCAATGACATACTCGCGTTACGCACAAGGGCACTAGTGAGCGTAGTGCCCTCACGTTGGGAAACGCAGCCGTATACTGCCTTGGAGGCCATGCTTCAAGGGTGTCCGGTCGTCGCTTTCGCGACTGGTGGGATAAACGAAGCAATAGAGCATGAATCAACGGGGCTTCTGGCGCGCGCCGATGATGTGGACGACCTCTACCGCCAAGTCATGCGTCTGTTACGAGACCCAGCGCTGGGAAAGACTCTAGGCGCCCGAGCGCGGGAATTCGTAATGCACCGACACTCGGCAAGCATAGCCGCGAAGGCAACGATAGAGGCCTACCGGCAAACAATCGCCATGCGCGAGGCGCAATGAGCCAGAACGCTGCGCCCGTCCCGCGCGGTCTCGTCGTTATTCACCGGTACATTGTAGGCAGCTAGGATGAGCGCGTCGGCGATCTCCGTCTCCGGACATCACGATTTCCTGTGTTTACTTTCCATTGCGCATGTCGAGAGCGGATTTTTCACTTCCAGACTGCCCAAAATTCAGAGGCGTCGCGCGTGAATTCTGATCATCGTTCGGACATCGGGGAAATCCCGGTGACGGCTCCAGCTCGTTGCCAGTGTGTTTCCTAACATGGCGAGAATCCACGTCGTCTTCTGCAATTCAGTCGCACTTGCCGGAGTCAGCTATACGGTAACGGAGTTGCTGGACAACATGCCGGCATTGCCGCCCGAGCGCCGGCTCTGGTTCCCACAAGGAGATCCGACCCTCGTCCGAGAATATCATCGTCCGGTTTTCAGTCGCCTGCTCTGGCGCGCATTGTGCAAAGCACGAGTGCCCATGACTTGGATGGATCGTTCCGTCAGGAGAACCGCGTTGCGCAACGTACAACCGGGCGATCTGGTGTACGTCTGGCCTCCATACGACGCGGCCTTCATTAGGGAGGTGAAGAATCGCGGAGCAACCGTGGTCGCTGAGCGTATCAATTGCATGGGGTCGACCTGCAAGGTAGTTCTCGAGCGAGCTTATGCCCGCATCGGGCAACCGTTGCCCGACGGATGGTGTACGCCGAAAGCTATCGCGGACGAACTCACGGAGATGGATCTATGTGACTTTATCTGCGCCCCGAACGATTTTGTTCGCCGGAGCCTGCTCGAAGTTGGCATCTCAGGCGACCGAGTTCTGGACACATCTTACGGCTGGAGTCCGACTCGCCTGGCTGGCGCCGCGAGGCAGGAACGCCTCAAGAGCACGCCGACATTCTTGTTCGTCGGTCAGGGGATCGTTCGTAAGGGTCTAAATCTGCTGCTCGAGGCATGGGAGCGCGCTGACATCACAGGCACGCTTTTGATTGCCGGTCGCGTTCACGATGAGATCCGTGCGGTCAGCGGCCGTCAGCTTGCGCGCCCGGATGTTCAAGCGCTTGGCTTCATTCAGGATATTGCTAGCGTATATGCGGCTGCGGATGTCTTCTTGCTACCAAGCCACGAAGAGGGAGGGCCTCAGGTGACGTATGAAGCGGCAGGCTGCGGGCTAACCTCAATTGTGACCCCGATGGCTGCGGGCCGAATCATACGTCATGAAGTAGAGGGATACGTCATTGACCCATACGATATCGAGGGGTGGGCGGCAGCGATCAGAAGGCTGGCGCGAAACGATACGCTTCGTCGCCAGATGAGTGACGCCGCGCGCTCGCGCGCGAAAGAGTTCACGTGGCAGAAAGTTGCATTGCATCTCTACGATTTGCTGACCAACGTGATGGTTCAACGGCCTACCTCCGCGAATCTGCAGGCTTGGTCTCGACCCTGAGGCAACCCATTACCCGGACACCTCTTCGATAAGCGCAAGGACGATTCCGGGGGTGTCGCAGAAACGGTAGCATTTTCACGAGTGCCTGAAAGAGAATCACCCTGCTCGCCCGAGCCGCAAAGGTCCAATAACCATCACTAATGACCCATCCGCAACGCAGTCTCAAGCAGCTCGTTCTCGCAGGATCAGCGTGGACCATTGCCGGACACGGCCTTGGGCTCCTGATACGGATGAGTCGGAGCCTCGTCGTGACCCGCCTGCTGTTTCCCGAGGCGTACGGTCTAATGACCTTGGTCTGGGCAGTCCTCTACGGGCTACAGATGCTGTCGGACGTGGGGCTTGTGGCCGCGATCATCCGCGACAAGCGCGGTGATGATCCCGACTTTTTGAATACCGCCTGGACCGTCAACGTCATACGCGGCGCGGTGCTTTGGGTCGCGGCCTGCCTGGTCGCCTATCCGATGGCCCAGTTCTACCGCGAACCCCAATTGATGTATCTCATTCCGGTTGCTGGATTTACAGCGCTTGTCGCTGGCTTCCAGTCCATGGCGCTGCACAATCTGCGGCGACACATGCAGTTCAGGCGACTGACCGTGCTCGACGTATCCAATGAGGTGATAACGTTCGGTGTGGTCGTTGTTTGGGCCTACGTTCACCCAACCGTCTGGGCGCTGGTCGGAGGTGCCGTGATCAGCCAGGCCTACTATGTATGGGCGAGCCATAAATACCTTCCCGGAATTCGCGCGCAGTTCAGATGGGAACACGATTCTCTCCGCGTCCTGATGGGATTCGGCAAGTGGATCTTCCTTAGCAGTGCCGTGTATTTTGTTTCCACACAGGGCGATCGCATCCTGCTTGGCCGTTATCTGGACATGACGCATCTCGGCATCTACGGCGTCGCCATCATGCTCAGCGAAGCTGTCCAATCCGTCATCCTCAAGGTGAACAGCGGCGTGCTTTTCCCCGCTTACAGCAGGATTCAGGAGGAGGAACCGGCACGGCTGGCATCAGTGGTTTCCCGTGCGCGATCGGCCATCGACCTTGCGATTATTGTTCCCACAGCGGCCCTCATGATGCTCGGCAGTCGCGTAGTGGAGATGCTGTATGACCCGCGCTACCACGCTGCCGGATGGATGCTCCAGGTGCTTTGCGTACGCGCGATAATGATTGCGACGCTATCTAACAGCGAGTCGTGCCTGGTCGCCCTGGGCCGGCCGCAATACTCGGTCGCACACAACTTTTTCCGCGCGATCTGGGTACTGGGGGGCATCCCGATCGGATGGTCGCTTTCGGGAGTTAAGGGCGTCGTCTGGGCCGTTGCCCTTTCCGAGACTCCAGTTGTTCTCGTTATCTGGCTCGGAATGATGCGCTACCGGATATTCTCGCTGTTTTCGGAGCTTCGTTCGCTGTTTTTCGTCGGTGTCGGCGCGCTGATAGGATTAAGCATTCTGCACGTTCTACCCTAATCCAATCGCGATTGGAGAAGAGCAACAAAGATCATCTCGCTTGGAATATATAGCCGCTCTAATACGCTGGAATTTTCGTTGAGACAGACGCCCGGGATCGTTCGGCATGTTGTCGCCGGACGAACTGCGCATATCCGGCCGTCAGTCCCGCGAGAACCCAGCACACTTGCGCAAACGCCCCCCCAAAGGAGCCTGTGGCCATCATGACGAGACTGCCCGCCATGCATGCAACCAGGCTCGCGCCAAGCCGGGAATCGTCAGGTGCCACCGCCCTGGACGCCTTGATCGCTCCGTAGGCCTTCCATGTCACTGTTAAGAAGAAGCTCATAAACAGCGCGAGTCCGATAAGTCCGTAGAACATCGCGACGTTCGTGTAGGTGTTCATGAGGTCGATAATCCCCTGGCCCTGCCGCAAGTCTTCCAGGTTCTTCAGAACCAGCGGGTTACCGAGGATTGGGTGCTCCTGTATCTGTCGCCAGGATTCCTCGGCAACTCGCTGTCGGTATGACACCGTCTCGGCGCCGACAGCGCCTACGAACGGGAGATTCTCGATCACGCTCGGGCCGATCGGGGAAGCCAAAACCACGCCTGCGATTATTGCGGATGCAATTAGACCCTTGACGACACGGACGAGACCGGCAGGGCTAAGCGCCCAGAACGCGAACAGAACGCAGACTGCGACCACCCATGGCGAGCGTGCGTAAGCGGCGATCATGCCAATCCACATGCAGACTGGCGCAAATGCCGCCATCAACCGAGACCGGAAGTGAGCGCGCAGGTAAAGGAAGAATCCGAATGAAATTGCAAGCATGTAACCGAGCGTAATCGAATGGCCCGCCGAGACCTCCGCGCGTAGCCGGCCCTCGCGGAACAGGTAGCCGAAGACGTCCAGGCTTCCCCAGACAGCTCCGATCCCGCCATAAAGAAGCCAGCCTTTCAGCGTTTCAACTACGGCGAGAAGCGCGTAGATGGTTGATGCAAGGGCGAACGTTGCGATGGTGTCGAGCAGTGCTCCGCGGCTCGCATTGGCTCGACTGATCGTGAAATACACCAGGAATACGTCTATCGTGGCCAGGAACGCGCGCCGAAGCGTGTGCGTGGACGACTCGTAGGGCATTAACAGCAGCAGTTGCAGCCCCAGGTACCCGAGAAGCATGACATCGCTGCGGCCAAGCCCTCCGGACTTCCTTCCGCGCGCCTCTTGCAGCAAGCGCAGGGTCGCCGGAAGAAGGATTGCCAGCGACAGAATCCGGTAGTTGGTGAGATCGAAGATCTTGTTGACGATGACCCCCGGGATCTCGACGCTGATCGTCGGCGGAATGACCTGCATCGCGAGCACGTAGAGAGCGACGGGATTTGTATCCCTGCGCCCTGCCCAGAACAGCAACGGCAACGCGAGCAGCGCATAGAGCCATATGTTCGGGCTGACGAATGCCGCCGCGGTGAGGATGAGCCAGACGTTGCGCCGGCGAACATAGTCGTTTTCGGCGATGAATCGGAGGCATTCCGATTTGGCAAATACAAATACGGTCAAGGCGACGGTCAGGACGACGATCATCGCCTTCAGATTGACTAACATGAAATTCCAGTCACGCTGGAGTCAGCTTGGAATTCTTCAGCATGGAATTCTATATGTGCGTTCGTCAGCGTTCGATCGAGGTCGTCTCATCGCAGCATGAGCCGGCGGGCGCTGCCGCCAAGTCCTAGATCGATGAAATACGTCCCATCCTTATACGGCGCGGTGATTTCCTTGTCACCGTCCGGCCCCTGTCCATTTGTGTCCTCGCGCATTGCGCTTCCTTCCGCCGGCGCTTCGACAGCATAAACGCTGAGCCCTTTCGGTGCCCTGAGCGCGAGCGAGCCCATCACCCGCTCGGTGCGATACGGCAGCTTGTTGCCTGGTGCCGGCATCGACCGTGCGCCTATGGAAACGAGAATATGCCGCGATTTGCCGATGGGGTTCGCGTCGAGGCTCTGGACCGCCACGCTCGCGTTCTCGGTGGCGAGCCTGATCTGCACGTCTGCCAGTGAGATCGCTCTGCCCCCGATCGCGCCGATGGCTGCCTGCGTTCGAGGCGTGTCGATGACGTAGTCGCCCCGCAACCAGTTTCGCCGCAGCTCGCCGGTGTCCGAAGTCGCTTCGTCCGCGTCCGGCGCGAGGTACGATCTCTGCGGATCGGTAACGACCGTGGCCGCAGCGGGTATCGAATCCCGTACCACCCAGGGCAGCTGGGGCGTGCGCGGGAGCACGACGACCAGGCGGCCCTTTTCGACCACTGTTCGCAAGGCGACCGAGGATTCTGGTGAGAGGGAGCGATGGAAGAATTGTTCCGCGTTCGGTGCGAAGGCATACGTGGTCTGCGCTTCGCGCACATCGCCGCGCCGATACATCAGGGCCGCAGCCGGCATCGTGGCCATGAGGGCTGGGTCGTTGTGTGCCTCCCAGTTCCCGGCCGCGCCCGGTCCATCCAGCGAAAGCTGCGAGTACGCGTAGAGCATCACGGCGCGCCAGCCCTGCAGGCTGGCCGCGGCCGCGACATAGAGCGGGAGCGTATGACGATCGGTCACGGGGAAGGGCTCGACGTTCCATTCGCTGACCGTCAGCGGCATTCCCGCCACTTGCGCGGCGGCGAGCCAATCGATCATGGTCGGCTCACGCAACGGGTTCTTGCGCAGTTCCCCGATGCCCCCGTAGGCGTGGGCATCGATCAGGTCCCCCGTTGTCAGCGCCGGCAGGGAACTCAACGGGTTGTCCCCCCACTGGCTGGTCGTAATGAGGGGGATCCTCACGCCCTGCGCCCGAAGATTGGCAATCATGTCGACGTCGAAACGGTGCTCGAGGTCGTTCAGGAACAGCTTCGCGGGCCCCGGCTCCCATGAGCGCCAGGTCTTGTCCCTTGGAAATCCCCAGGTGTCTGCGAAATTGGCCGCCTCACGCATGTAGCGCGCGGTGTACCACGGGACGTGCTTGTTCGGCAGCAAGGCGTTGCCGAAGTGATGCGTCACGTCGTTCTCGTTCGAAATCAGCATCGCGACGATTCCCGGGTCGTCCTTGTAACGGCGCCCCGTGAATGGGTTCAGATGATTTACGAATGCTTCGTTGAAGCGCTGCATGGCCCTGCGGATGCTCGGATTGACATACGCGTAGCCCCGCAGACCGGCGTCATTCTTGCCCTTGCTGAGTTCGGCAAAACCATCGATTCCGTCTGCGGCGCGGAAGCGCCGGTCCTGCTCGAGATCCAGCCAGACGTAAATGCCTTCATCCTCCAGGCACTTGATCCACCAGTCGAGGCTTTCGAGCACACGTGAATCAAGGTGCTGCGTATCCTGGGCCGTTGGTCCACCAAAGATATTCGGAAACAGCCAATCGGCGTCGAGATGGTGCATACGCACCAGGTTGAAGCCCAAAGCAGACAATCGACGCGCCTCACGCCTTACGATCTTCCGCGATGTGGCGACGACTGCGTAGGCAGTCAGGTTCGTCCCCCAGAACCTGACCTGTGTCCCGTCCTCGAATTCCAGGTGGTCGTTGACCGCGTGGAGAAAGCCGTGCTTGCCGGCAGGTCTCTCGGCCGAATTGAGGAAGGACAGATCGACGATTTCCGACGCGAACGCTGCGTGAGCGGCTACGTATAGCGCGAGTCCGACCGCGAAGCGGCAGAGAGTGCACGCACCCGCGCGCGCGCTGGGCTGCCCGTGCGTCAGAAGTCGTTCAGCACCGCGCCGACGACCGTCGCCTTGCCGTCCGATACGTCATGCGACACGCCCTGCACGCGCCAGGCACGGCTCGTGTTCTTGCGCACCACGATCATCGCCGCGCCGGCGCGCACGGCGATCACCTGCGCGTCGGCCGACTCCGACGTGGCGGGCGAGTCGATGAGAACGACGTCCACCTGCTGCGCAAGCTGGCTAAGGAGCGACGCGAATACCGGCCGGGCAAGCAATTCGTGCGGATTGGGCGGTGTCGTGCCGGCCGGCAGCACCGACAGATGGGGCAGGCCCGCAATGCGCTGGATCGTATCCGGGCCGCCGCGCCCCGAGAGCAGCGCCGAAAGCCCGATCCGATTGTCGAGCCCGAACAGCTGATGTTGGCACGGGTGGCGCAGGTCGGCATCGACCAGCAGAGTGCGCCGGCCGAGCTGCGAGAACAACACCGCCAGGTTCGCCGCGATGAAGCTGCGTCCCTCGCCGCGCGTCGCGCTCAGGACCGCGAGCGCCTTGTGCGCGTGGCTGCCGTTGAACCAGCGCAACATGAGCTGGGTGCGCAGCTCGCGCAATCTTTCCACCAGCGGATGGCGCGGCTCGTAGGCCGCTACCACCGATTCGCCGATATTGCTCTTGCCGCGCACCAGGAAGGGGTAGTCGAACTGGCGCGACAGGGCGAAATCGATGTCGGCCTGGGTCAGCAACGCAAGCCGAAGGCCAGCCTGGCCGAAACGCAGACCCTGCTCGCGCTGCAGGTGCATGATCCTCTCCGCGTCCTGCGGCGCAAGCCGCCCGGCCTTGACCAGGACCTCCCCCATGGAGGCGCCTTCTGCGTCGTGCGTCACATTGCGCGAGGCGGCGGAGATGACGTTGCCCTGGCTCACGCGCCCGACCCTAACAACGGAACTTGCCGTGCGCGCGGCAGCGCCAGGGGGCGCCCGCGGCCGGATTTGATGACACCGAGCACGGGAAGCTCCAGCATGACGGCGAGATCCTCGGCGTTGCGGATGCGCCGGTCGAGCATTTCCAGCAGCAGGGCAACCCCGATCCCGGCCAGCACGCCAAGCACGACCCCGATTGTCGCCATAACATTGAGCGGCTTCGGAAACGAAGGCTCGGTCGGCGGCACCGCGGGCGTCAGCACGGTAACGTTGGTGTCGGTCGCCCGGCTCTCCAGGTTGGTCTGCGCCAGCGGCTTGGCGACCGCGTCGTAGGCCGCCTGCGCCCGGTCCACGTCGCGCTTGAGGACGTCCATCTGGCCGCGCTTCTCCTGCAATTGCAGCAGCTTGGTTTTTTGCGCCGCGATCGCGGCCCTCAGGTCGGCTTCGGTGCGCTGCCCCACCGATCTCGCCACCGTGAAGCTCCTGGTCACGTGTTGCGTCTCCGACGCGAGCTTTTGCTTCAGCTCGTCCAGTTGCGCCTGCAAGGCGCGGTAAGTGGGGTGGTTGGTGCCGAGGTTGACCGACGCGTTGCGCAGCGCGACTTCCTTCTCGTCGATCTGGCTCCTCAGTTTCTGGATCTCGTCGCCGCCGAGCGTGCTGCGGGTCGAGGGCAGCGCCGCCGCCGCACTGCCGGTCTGCTGCCGGCTGCGGGCTTCGGCGGTCTGGCCTTCGACCACGGAGAGCTGGCTGCTGAGCTCGTTCAGGCGCGCCGTTTCCGCGTCCACCCGCTGGTCAGTCACCAGAATGCCCGACTTCTTCTGGTACTCGGCCAGTTTCGCCTGGGCCTTCTCCAGGTCCGCGCGCAATGCGTCGGATTGCTCGCTGAACCAGCGGGCGTACTGCGTTGCCGGTCCCACCTTGAGCGCGACCAGGGTATCGGTATAGGCCTGCGCGATCGCATTGGCGACCGCCGCGGCGAAGACGGGATCGCTTCCCTTGTAGCTGATCTCGATGATGCTCGCCTCCAGGGGCTTGGCGGTGAGGCTTCTCTCCAGCCGCTTGGCGGCCCAGGCCACGACGTCGCCCTTGCCCTTCATCTCCGCGGACCACATCGACCTGATGACGGGGTCCTGCTCGAGCTTGAGCAGCTTCACCGCAGTCTGCACGACCCGGTCGCTCTCGATGATCGAAACCTGGGTTGCCATGTTGCCCGCCGCGAGCAACGTCGCGATCGGTTCGGGCGAGCGAATATCAACCACGAGCGAAGTCGTCGCGGTGTACTGCTTGGGCAGGAACAGCGCGGCGCCGACGACGAGGGCAATGACCGAGATCATGACCAGCAGCGCGACCAGGTAGCGCGCACGCAGCGCGTAGAGGATTTGTCTCAGGGTCATCGCTCGCCCCTCAGAAGAGACTTTCGCCCACCCGCAGCACGTCCTGCGGGCGTACCGGATCATCCAGGTTGGGCGTGATCGTAATGACCTTGCCGTCCACGTCGCGCCGGTAGATCCGCAGGCCTTTTTCCGTGCCGCGCGGCGTGAGTCCGCCGCCCTGAACCAGCGCCTGGCGCACGGTCATGCCGCGCTCGACGCGGTACGACCCGGGCTTTTGCACCTCGCCGTAGATGTAGAACACCGGCGCGCGTGGGACATAGATCACGTCGCCGCCCTCGACCAGGATATCGTCCTTCGAGGCCCGCTCGAGGAACAGGCCGGGAATGTCGATTTCCTTGCTGAAGTGCTTGCCATCGCGCTCGCCGGTAAGAATGGCGACGTCCGCGCCCGCGGGCGTCACCCCTCCCGCCAGCGCGATGATCGAGGATACCCGTGCATCGAAAGTCTCGAGCGGGAAGCTTCCCGGCTTCGCGACTTCGCCCAGGACCGAGACCTGGTGGCTGCGGATTTGCGTGACGAGGATGCTGACCTGCGGCGCCTTGATGAACTGCCCGTTCGCAAGCGCCTTGGCGATGGCGCGCTCCGCGCCCGCAATCGTCAGGCCGCCGAGCTTGACCGCGCCGATCAGCGGGTAGGTAATGGTCCCGTCGCCGCCGACTCGCGTCTCGAGCGTCAGGTCCGGATTCTGGAACACGACGATGCGGATGCCGTCGCCGGCCCCGAGCTGGTAGTCGGGCATCCGGTCCTGCGCGTGCGCCGTGAAGGCCCATACCGTCCCCGCCAGGAGGAGCAGCGTGCCCAGGATCGCGCGCAGCAAGGTCATATCGACAGTCGCCTCATTTACGGCCTTGGCGCGAGAGGTTCTCAATTCAGGGATCCGGGATCGAAAGGCGCATTCTAGTCTGCCCAATCTGCAGCGACAACAGCTTACTTGTCAAAGAGTTATACCGCTTGCCGCGCGATCGATTTTAGGCACCGGAAAACAAAAACCCCGCCACTCGGGCGGGGTCGCGGGATTGCAATGGCGAGACTATTGGTCGCCGTCGCGCCCGTCCTTCCTGCGGTGTCGTGCGACGAACGCCATCAGGCCGATCCCTGAAAGCAGCATGAGCCCAACGTCATGGGTCGTAATCATGGAGTGAAGCTGATTGTTCGCCACCGTATCCGCCCACGCGGCCCGCGCGATAAGGAGCGCCACCGCCGCAAGGAGGAATCCCGATACCGGCCCAAGCAGGCGCTTGCCAAATTCTTTGATTTTCATGAGTTGTTGAGTCGTGCCCGGTAGAAGTTGCTCCCCCAACTAACACAATCGTCCGCTTCTGCGATACCCGGGGCAATAGCCCGTTCGGTCTACCTTCCCTGTTCCGTGCGTCGCTGGGTTTGGCCCGGCTCAGAACTGCACGGACGCGATCACGCTGGCGATGTTGTCGTCGAAGTCGAACCCAGCGGTATTTGAGCTCCTGCGCTGATGGCGCAGGCCGGCATTCACCGTCACGCTGCGCAGCGGCGTCCAGTTCAGCGCGAGCTCCGCGCTGCTCAGGTTGTCGTGGCGCGCGGGCGCAGCGCTCGCGACTACGGGGCCGAGATAGTCGCTCGCGGTCTGGCTCAAGGTAAAAGTCAGTGCCGTCTTCGGGCTAAACTGCCAGCTCGGAGCAAAAGAAACCGTATCGTTCACGACGTAGCTCGACGTGTCGGCAACGTAGGGCGTGCGATCCCTTGACGCCGACAACACGAACGACAGCTTGTCGGTCGGGCGCCACGCGTAGCCCAGCGTGCCGACCGAGCCCGAGAAATCGCGCTGCGCGAAATGATTGTTCTGGTAGTCGACCCAACCCAGCCGACCGCGAAGCGTCGACTTCGCGCTGAGCGGCAAATTTGCCACGGCGTAATTCTCGGTGCGCCGGAAACCGTCATCGATCTGCCTCACCGGGTCGAGCGGCTGGTCGAGGTAGTCGCCGCGCGCCGAGGCAACATGGAATTCGACCGAGCTGCCGCTCTGCGCCAGGTATCTGATTCCTGCGTCCCCGCCGGTCAGGCGGTAGCTCGCTACCTGCACGAACGGCACCGAATTCTTCGACACGTCCTGGGTGGCGGCGAGCAGCGCGTGCCAACCCCCGGACACCCAGCCGTCGAGCGACGCAAGTCGATGCTCGGTCGTCACCACGTTGCGCAGCGCGGTGCTACGAAAGTTGCCGTAGTTGACGAGCGCCTGCCTCCGGTCCGCGCTCAGCGTTCCGCTCAGTCGGGTACCCAGGCGCCAGTCCCAGCCGCCGCGGTACTGGAAGGCATCGAAGTCGAGGTAGGAGAAATTGTCGTGGCGATAGGTGGTCTCGGTCGCGTCGAGGTAGAAACGCTGCAGGCTGATTTGCTTGTCGATGCTGATCCCGGCGAACGCCGAGGTCACGGTGTCGGACTTGTCCGAGGTCCCGAGTTGCGCCTGGGGGTCGACGCTGCCCGAGAGCAGGAACGGATTCGAGTCCCGCGTTATGCCGATCCCCGCCCGCATCGCGAACACGGGACGAGGTTCGGCCGCAGCCGACCCCTCGGGAGCGGACGTACTTGCCCCGCCTGTGCCCGGTGCGACGGAACCCTGGGCGAGCGCGGCGGTCGACGCCGGCAAAGTCGCCGCAAGCAAGCATCCTGCAGCCAGCAACCGTGTCCAAGCGCCTCGCATGTCCCCTCGCCGCGTCCGAAGGCTTTCAAATTAACAGCTTGCGTCTGCATTGCCAAGCAGCGCGTCACTGCGGGAAGCGCAGGTCGAATTGCCCCGGACCGCGCTCGACTGCGATAAGGCGCAGGAGCGGCGACAGCTTATCGCGGTACTGAGGCGGGACCTGGGCAGTCGCCGTGAGGGCGGGCGCCACCCCGGCCCGCCACCCGCCTGTGCCCTCCAGGCTGAGCGGGCCCTGCAAGGTGCGAAGCCGTAGCCGGCCGGAGGCTCCGCTTCCATCGACCCGCAATTCGTACTGCCCCAGCGGGGAGACGGGGGTGAGGCCCGAGCCGGCGTCCAGCCACTGCAGCGTGGCATCCCCCTGCAGGTAGCCGCTCCCGGCGACGAGGTTGCCGACCTGCAGCCGCATTTCGCCGCTGAGCTCGAGCACCGCGAGTTTCGGCGCCGCCAGCCCCAGCACTTGGGCCGGAAGCCGGATGTCGGTACCCGCAAGCTCAACCCGGGACGGCGACGCCGCCAGCCGGAACCTCGCCCCCGGCCGGCCAAGCGCAACGTCGTAGACGAGCCGCGCCCGCAGGACGGAAACCGGGCTGAGCCGCCAGGCGAGCGCGCTGGCGTAGGCACTGCGCCCTGCCCCATCCCGCACTTCCAACCGCCCTTCGCCCGACCACAGCGTACCCCGTGCGTCGGCAAGCCGAACCCGCCCATGGGACTCCTGCGCCAGGCGTGCGTCGAGCAGCGTGGCCGGCGCCATGGCGATCAGGCCGGCGGCGTAGAGGCCGATCCCGATCGCCGGCGGCCGCCAACGCATCAACGCGGACCGGCGCGCGCGAAGGTCGCGCTCGCGCTCACCAATCCCGGCTTGGACAACGCTTCGATACGGACGGAATCGAGCCGCACGTGCTGGGCCTGCATCGTGTCGACCCAGCCCAGCCAGGCCGCGAACGGCACCGCGCCGAACGCGGCCTGCGCGTGGTCGGCGTCCTGCACGTCGATGCGCGTCAGCGCGGGGCCAAGCCCGGCAGCGTTGGCCTGCGCCTGAAGCAGCGTGCGCAAATCGGAGCGCGACGCGGCGAGCGCTGGCGCAGCGCGCAGGCGCTGGATTTCGAGTGCGTTGCGGTCAAGACGCGCCGCCTCGGCCCGCAGCCCCGTGACCCGCGGCCGAAGCTGGGCGCGGGCCTGGCTGGCCGAGACGACGAGCCACGCGTATAGCGCGACGCCCAGCAGGGCGGCGAGCACGGCGAGCGCCACCCGCTCGCGCGGTGCGCGGTCCTGCCACCAATCGCGCAGTTTCGCGATCACGGCGCCCTCACGCCGAGAACGATCGTTGCGCCGCCGGCGCGCGGCGCAACTTCGGCGCTCAGGCCCGTCTCGTTCAAGCGCGCCGCAGCGCGGCGCACGGCAGCGGCCTGGTCGGCCGCAAGCTCAAGTGTCATCCGCCCCCCCTCGAACGAGACGACTCGCAGCGCGCCCGGGGGCAGCGCCCCGAGGCTCGCGGCCACCTGCCCGATCATCGGCAGGAAGTCCCCCGGGTCGGGCCGGCCGGCCGCGTGACGCGCCGCGGAGAGCTTGCGGCGCATCTGCAGCGCCGGGTCGACCACCGCCACCGCATCGGGAAATGCGGCCCGAAAGCGCGCTTCCATGCGCGCGCGCAGGTTGCGCTGCTCGGACGCGAGCGCGGCCCAGTCCGCCACCAGCGCCAGCGTATGGACCGATAGCGCGGCGGCGGCGATCCACGCCGCGGGCTTGAAACGCGCGAAAAATCCCGGCGCGAGACGCCATTGGCGGCGCGCCTGCGCGAGCGCGAGGCCCGCCTCCGCCGGCGCTCTGCGCCAGTCCCAGTCGCCCGCTTCCCGCAGGGCCACACCGAGCTCCAACTGCCAGGCCTCGAGCTCCGGCATCGCGCCCGGTGCGCTCGCGTAAACCGCGATCGACGCCGGCGCGGTGCCCTGCGTGCGCGCCTGATCGAGCATCAGGCGCAGCGCCATCGGCGGCGCCATCGAATCGCCGCTGTCGGTGGCGGCGCCTTCGAGCTCGCCCGTGCGCACGAAGCCCTCGCTGCCGTCCCAGGCCAGGCTCCATTCCCCCGCCTTGAATGGCAGCAGCAGCGTCTCGCAGTGCACCTCGTAGCTTGTGATCCCGGCCGCCGCCAGCGCGTCGTTCCAGCGCGCGAGTCCGGCGCGGTCGAGCACCGCGAGCACGTCCGCATCGCCGGCGCGGCCCAGCCAGCTCACCTGGCTCGCCTCGGGCTCGCGCAGCGTTTCTTCCTCGACCGCGAATGCGAGCACCGCGCCCGCGCGGCGCGCGGCCGCCTGCGGCAGTCGCACGCGCGTAATCAGGACTTCGGCGGCGGGAACGACCAGCTGGACCCTGCCGGCACGCCGCGGCAGCTCCGTGGGACGGCCCTCGCCGCCGACCGGCTCCCTGCCCGCGCCGAGCAGGGCCCACTGGCAGCGCAGCGGCGCTTGCGCAAGCGGGCAGCGGATGCGCAGCAGGCTCACGACACCTTGCGCCACAAAATGGCGGGCCAGCCCTGCGCGCCGCGCCGGAGCAGCGCCCTGCCCCGCGCCCGCGCCCCGCCGATGGTTACCTGCACGTTCGCCATAAAGTAGTCGCTGCCTACCGCAAGGGCCCCGTCCGCGGCGGTCGCGTCAGCCGGGAGCCGGTTGGTGAAGTCCGAAACCGTCCCGTAGGTTACTCGCTCGCGCCGGCCAACGAGCGCGCGCGCGCTGTCCAGGTCCAGTCCGTCCACGACCGCCGCCAGCACCTCCGCCGGCGCGGTGTTGACGTTTACCGCGGTGGCCTGCGGCAGCGCGGTCACGAACGGCGTCAGGCGTGCGCGCACCGCATCGTCGAAACCGCGCACCAGCGCGAGCTCCGCGACGTCGGTCAGCGGCTGGTTGGCGGCGCGGTAGGGCGGCTGCAGCGATAGATAGTACGAGTCCTCGGCGCCGCCGCCGCCCGGCTGCGGCACGTTGTCCGCGTCGATCCAGTCCGCGAGCGAGTCGGCAAGCGCATCCGGCAGGCCGAGGATCGCGAGCAGCTTCCGGAAGCGCGCCAGCTGCGACAGATTGACCTTGCCGCCGATCACGACGTTGTTCAGGTTGAACAGGCCCTGCTGGTCGGTGATATGGCCCGCGAGCTCGCCGTTCTCGATCGGCAGCGGCGGCAGGCTGAGCGCCCAGGGCTCGCTCAGCGTGTCGACATTCCCCAGGCGCCGATCGTCGCTCAGCACCGCGCGCGCCCAGTCCACCCCGGCGCCGACCAGCGCCTGCGCCTGGACGTGATCGCCGGTCAGCTCGACCTGTCTCGACCAGGTGCTTTGCGAGACCATGATCGCCGAGGCGGCAAGCGCCGCGAGCGCCACCACGCTCATCGCGAGCACGATCGCGACCCCGCGCTGGGCGGCCTTCATGCGGCGAGCGCGAACACGCGCACCAGTTCCTCGCCCGAGGCGAGCGTGACCCGCACCCGCACCGCGCGCGGATCCATCGTGCTGCCGGACGACTCCGGCCAGGCGCTCACCCATGCCAGACTGGCGTCGAGGTAGTCGATTTCGAATTTGGTCACCCCGCTCAGTACCGGATAGCGTACCGGCTGCACGCCCGGCGCGACGTCGAGCCCCGGCCATACCCAGAGCTCGATCTCGCCGCGCTCGTTCAGCCGGTAGCCGAGGCGCCGCGGCGAATCGACGCTGCCGGGCGAAGCGAATCGGCTGAATTCGAGCAGCGGCCCGGTCGAGGCGCCGGCCTGCCCGACCCAGGCCGGGGCGATGCCCGAGGCTTCCCGCACCGGGCGCGGCGCGGCAAGCTCGATGTCGCGCTCGAAACGGGCGAAGAACGCGGCGACGCGGCGCCACTTGTCGGCTTCGCCCCCGACGTGCTCGCGCGCGTCGAGCACCGCGCCGAGGCCCCGGTAGGACATCAGCGCGAGCAGCGAAAGCACGAGCAGCGCGGCGAGCAACTCGACCAGGGTGAAGCCGCGATGCGGTCGGCGTGAACTCATTGCGATCCCGGCGGCGGGTTGACGACGAAACCGGCAAGGTGGGCGAGCGTTCGCGCGTCCCCGCCCGCCGCCGAGACGAAGATATCCAGCCGCCGGAAGGACGGGTTCGGCGTCGCCACCACCTCTTCGCGCCAGGCGAACGCGGCACCTCCCTCGCTCGCGGCGCCGTGCTGGATGCCGAGCGGCAGCCAGTCGCCGCGGGCACGATGTTCGGCGAGCCGGTTTTGCGCCACCCAGCCCGCGAGCAGCCGCTCGCGCAGCTCGCCGGCCGCAGCGGTGCCCTGTCCTGCCGCTCGCAGCGCCGCCAGCAGCGCGATCGCGATCACCGCCAAGGCGACCAGCACCTCGACCAGGGTGAATCCCGCCGGCTTAGCGCGGCGCGGCTTCGCCATCGGCGGCTTGCGTTCCGGACCGGACCCGCAGGATGCCGACCGGCGATGCGGCCAGCGTATCGCGTGCCGCGCCGAGCGCCATGTCGAGCGTGAAGGCGGGCGTAAAGTCACCGGGCGCGAACACCAGACGCATATCGCCGCGCACCGGCATCGTTTCGATGCGCAGGTTCGAGATCGAAATTCCATCCGGCAGTGTACGTGCGCGCAGCGGATCGCCGGCGCCGATTTCCGCCCAGGCGCCGTCGTCCGAGATGCGCCAGAATCGGTAGCCCGCCCCGTCGGAGGTCCAGCCTATCGAGCGTCCGGTGAGGCGCGACTGCGCCGCGGCAAGATCGAACAGTTGCGCCAGCCGCTCGGCCTCCACCCGCAGCCGCGCGCGGTCGTCGGGGCGCACGATCGCGGCCACCAGGCCGATGAACAGCCCCATGATCGACATGACGACGAGCAGCTCGATCAGGGTGAAGCCGCGTCGGCGCTCGTTGCGCGCAAAGCCGCGGCGACTACAGATCCCAGGAACCGATGTCCGCATCGTTTCCTTCGCCGCCCGGCGCGCCGTCGGCGCCGAAGCTGAACACGTCGATATCGCCGTGCAGCCCTGGATTGAGATACTGGTAGGGATTGCCCCAGGGATCCTTCGGCAGGCGCTCGATGTACCCGCCCGCCTTCCAGTTCGGCGCAAGCGGCGCAGTCGTCGGCCGCGTGACCAGCGCCTGCAGCCCCTGTTCCGTGCTCGGGTAGCGCTGATTGTCCAGGCGATAGAGCTTGAGCGCTTGCATCAGGCTGGCGATGTCCTGCTTGGCCGCGATCCGGCGCGCCTCCTCGGGTCGGCCGATGATCTTCGGCACCACCAGCGCAGCGAGGATGCCGAGGATCACCACCACCACCATCACCTCGAGCAGCGTGAAACCCCGCCGCCTGCGAGCCGCTGCCAGCACCGACAAGCCCAATTAATCCTCCTTCGCCACCCCCAAAAGGGCCTCATTGCATTATATATAATGCCTTAGACGCATATAATGCCTTAGATTCTAGAACCCGCGGCCGGCTCGCCATGTCCTCGGGCGAGCGCACCCAAGTGAGGCCACCCATCTCGCTCGACAGATCGAGTCTCGCACAATCAGCCGCCGTGTCGATGGTGACGCTCGCCGCGCTGGCGCTGCTCGGACTGGTGCTCGCGTATTGGACCTGGGTCTGGCTCGCGCCGCGGCCCGAGCCGCGCGCGCTGCCGCTCGAAGGGCAGAAGCCGCTCCTCGAGCCCGCCTATCGGCTTTTCGGGGGCGCGCGACGCGGCGCGGATGAGGCGGTACCCACGGCAATCGCGGCCGAGTTGCTCGGCGTCGCCGCCGCTTCGGCTGGCAAGCCTGGCTACGCGGTGCTGCGGCTCGAGGCGAAGCGCATCGTCTCGGTGCGTGAGGGCGAAGAAATCGAGCCGGGCGTAAGACTCGTGGCAGTGCACGCCCACGACGTGGTGCTCGAGCGGCGCGGTGCACGCGAAACGCTCGCCTTTCCGCACAAGGCAAAAACCAAATGACGCTGCGCCATCGTTTGTGCGCGTGGCTGCTGTCATTTGCGATGGCGCTCGCGATCGGACGGACCTGGGCCGCGGGCGAGGACATGGTCACGCTGAATTTTGTCAACGCGGACATCGAGGGCGTGGTCAAGGTGATCGGCAAGATCACCGGCCGGAACTTCGTGCTCGACCCGCGGGTCAAGGGCACGGTCAACATCATTTCCTCGCAACCGATCGCGAGGCCGGTCGTGTACGACGTGTTTCTTGCTGCAATGCGCCTCCAGGGCTTCGCGGCGGTCGAGGAGAACAACATCGTCAAGATCGTTCCCGCGGCCGAGGCAAAGTTCGAGCCGGGGCGCTCACATGCGCCGAACGACCGGGTGGAAACGCGCGTCTACACGCTCAAGTACGTATCGGCCATGCAGCTCGTTCCGGTGCTGCGCCCGCTCATTGCGCCTTACAACGCGATCGCCGCGTATGGAGGAAGCAACACGCTGGTGATCACCGACTACGCGAGCAATCTGGGCCGCGTGGCCAGAATCGTCGCGGCCATCGACAAGCCGAAGGGCAACGAGCCGGTCATCATTCCGCTGCACTACGCGTCGGCGATAGATGCCGCCCAGATACTGGGCCGCCTGTTCGCGGATGCGCCGCAGCAAGGCGCCGCGCCCGGCCTGGACCAGCCGATGACGCTGGTCGCGGACCCGCGCTCGAACACGCTGATCGCGCGCTCGGACGACGCGCAAAAGCTCGCCCGGCTGCGCGGGCTGGTCGCCGTGCTCGACGCACCCACCAGCGCCGCCGGGAACATTCACGTCGTCTACCTGAAAAACGCCGAAGCCGTGAGCGTTGCCCGCACGCTGCGCGCAATCTACATGGGGGATTCCGGGTCGAGCGCGACGTCCCCGCGACGCGAGTCCGCACCTGTCGCGACGCCGCCGGCCAACCAGGGCGGGAATTCGCCGATGAGCGTGTCGTTCAACTCCCCCTCTGCTTCGCCGGAAGTGGCGCCCGTGCCCGGCATCATCCAGGCCGATGCGGCGACCAATTCGGTCATCATCAACGCGCCGGATGCGATCTACAACAACCTGCGCGCGGCCATCGACAAGCTCGACGTGCGCCGGGAGCAGGTCTACGTCGAGGCCATGATCGCCGAAATCACCTCCGACAAGGCGGCGGAGTTCGGCATTCAGTGGCAGAACCTGAGCGCCGCGGGCGCGACCGATTCCACGGCGCGCGGCTTCGGCGGCACGAATTTCGGCGGCAGCGGACAGAACATACTCGGCATCTCGCAGAACCCGGCCCTGGCGGGACAGGGGCTGAACGTCGGTGTCATGCGCGGCCACGTCACGATCCCCGGGGTCGGTGAGGTGCTCAACCTGGGCATGCTGGTGAGAGCCCTGGAGACCGACAGCAACGTCAACATTCTGTCCACGCCGACGCTGCTGACGCTGGACAACGAGGAAGCGAAGATCGTCATCGGCCAGAACGTGCCGTTCATCACCGGCCAGTATGCGCTCAGCGGCGCGGCCACCACGCCGACGCCGTTCCAGACCATCGAGCGGCGCGACGTCGGCCTGACGCTCAGGATCAAGCCGCAAATATCGCAAGGCGGCACGGTGCGCCTGCAGATCTACGAGGAAGTGTCGAGCATCGACCCCAGCAGCGTAAACAATCCGGCCGGGCTGATCACCAAGAAGCGTGCGCTCGAGTCGACGGTCCTGGTGAACGACGGGCAGATCGTCGTCATTGGCGGGCTGCTCGAGGACTCGGTCACCGACGGCCAGCAGAAAGTGCCGCTGCTCGGCGACGTCCCGGTGCTCGGCGGGCTGTTTCGTTACAACACGCGCGAGCATGCCAAGACCAACCTGATGCTGTTCCTGCGCCCGGTCGTGCTGCGCAATGCGCAGAGCGCGGATTCGATCGCAGGCGAACGCTACAGCTACATCCTTGGCGAGCAGCGCAAGTCGGCTCCGGCTTCCAGCGTCATGCTGCCGGACATGGAACCCCCCACGCTGCCGCCTTACTCGCTATGGAACCTTCCGCGCTGATTCGCCCGGCGGGCGCGGTGCCCTACGCCTTCGCCCGGACGAACGGTGTCGCCGTCACGCAGCTCGGGACCGAGGCGGCGGAGGTCGCGGTGCGCGAAGGCGCCCGCCCGGGCGCGCTCGCCGAGCTGCGCCGCGCGCTCGGCGTTCCGCTGCGAGCGCGCCAGGTCGGCGTGGACGAATTCGACAAGCTCCTCGCCGCGCTATACGGCGGCGCCGACAACAGCGCGGCGACCCTCGCCGGGGATCTCGCCCAGGACCTTGACCTGTCCCGGCTGCTGCAGGAAATCCCCAAAATCGAGGATCTGCTGGAAAGCCAGGACGACGCGCCGGTCATTCGCCTGATCAATGCGCTGCTGACCCAGGCGCTGCGCGAGGGCGCCTCCGACATCCATATCGAGCCCTTCGAGACGCGCTCGCTGGTGCGCCTGCGCATCGACGGCACGCTGCGCGACCTGATCGAGCCTGCGCGGGCGCTGCACGCGGCGATCGTCTCGCGGGTCAAGATCATGGCGCAGCTCGACATCGCCGAAAAGCGCCTGCCGCAGGACGGCCGGATCACGCTGCGCGTCGCGGGTCGCCCGGTCGACGTCCGGGTGTCGACCATCCCCACCGGCCACGGGGAGCGGGTGGTGCTGCGGCTGCTCGACAAGCAGGCCGGGCGGCTCGACCTTACCCACCTGGGGATGGACGATGGCACCCTGGCGCAGATGGACGGCCTGGTACGCCAGCCGCACGGCATCGTGCTGGTAACGGGGCCGACCGGCTCGGGCAAGACCACGACCCTTTATGCCGCGCTGGGGCGACTGGACGCTGCCGGGCAGAACATCATGACCGTCGAGGATCCGATCGAGTACGACCTGGACGGCATCAGCCAGACCCAGGTCAACCCCCGCATCGACATGAGCTTCGCGCGTGCGCTGCGCACCATCCTGCGCCAGGACCCCGACGTGGTGATGATCGGCGAGATCCGCGACCTCGAGACCGCCCAGATCGCGGTGCAGGCGAGCCTCACGGGGCACCTGGTGTTTGCCACGCTGCACACCAACGACGCGGTAAGCGCGGTCAACCGCCTGGTCGACATGGGGGTGGAGCCGTTCCTGCTCGCCTCGAGCCTGATCGGCGTGCTGGCCCAGAGGCTGGTGCGGCGCCTGTGCCCGCAGTGCCGCAAGCCTTTCGTGAGCAACGGCGCCACGCTCTATGCGGCGCAGGGTTGCGCGGCGTGCAACCACTCGGGCTACCACGGCCGCACCGGAATCTACGAGATGCTGCTGGTCGACGACGAGTTGCGCCGGCTGGTTCACGACCGCGCCTCCGAGCAGCAGCTGCGCGACCGCGCGCTCGCGCATGGCATGCGTTCGCTGCGGGACGACGGCTTGCGCTGGGTGCGTCAGGGCGTCACCAGCCTGGAGGAAATCGTGCGCGTGACGCGCGACTAGGGGCGAGACCCGCTTGGAGGCATTTCAGTACGAGGCGCTCGATGCGGCCGGGAGGACGGTATCCGGCGTGCTCCAGGCGGACAACCCGCGCCAGGCGCGCGCCCAGCTGCGTGCGCAGGGGCTTCTTCCCTCGGCCGTGCGGGCGCTGCGCGCGGAGGACCGCGAGCGCCAGGCCTGGGCGCGCGGCATCTCCGCGGCCGAGCTGAGCCTGCTGACCCGGCAGCTGGCGACGCTGCTCGAATCCGGGCTGACCGTCGAACAGGCGCTGTCCGCACTGTCCGAAGAAGCCTCCGAGACCAAGACCCGCGACGTGCTGGCCGGGGTGAAGGCCGAGATCAGCGCCGGACTTCCCCTTGCCAAGGCGATGGGCGCCTACGGCCGCAGCTTTCCCGAGTTTTACTGCGCGCTGATCCACGGCGGCGAGGAATCCGGCGCCCTGCCCTCGGTCATGCAACGCCTGGCCGACTACCTGGACGCGCGCCAGGCCCTGAAGCAGAAGATCAGCCTGGCGCTGCTTTACCCGGCGCTGCTCACCACGGTGGCGACACTGATCGTCATCGGGCTGCTCACCTACGTGGTGCCGCAGGTGGTGCAGGTATTCGAGCAGTCGCGCCAGAGCCTGCCGCTGCTGACGCGCGCGCTGATTGCCCTGAGCAATTTCCTGCGCGCGGCATGGCCCTACCTGGCGGTGATCGCCGCGGGCGGATTCGCCGCCGCGCGGCTTGCGCTGCGGCGCGAGGCGCCCAGGCGGCAATGGCACGGCGCCATGCTGCGCCTGCCCTGGCTGGGGGCGCTGATCCGCGGCGCCAACACCTCGCGCTTCGCCAGCACGCTCGCTATTCTCGCCGGGGGCGGCGTGCCGCTGCTTGCCGCGCTCAATTCGGGCGCGCGGGTGATGACCAACATGACCATGCGGGAGGCCGTCGAGCGCGCGATCGAGCGGGTGCGCGAAGGCGCGGGCCTTGCGCGTGCGCTGGGCGAGACGCGCGCCTTCTCGCCGCTGCTGGTGCACCTGGTGGCGAGCGGCGAGGCAAGCGGCAAGCTGCCGCAGATGCTCGAACGCGCCGCGCGCCTGGAAACGCAGGCGCTCGAGCGGCGCCTGGCCGTGTTCGTCACCCTGCTCGAACCGGCGATGATCCTGGTGATGGGCGGAGTCGTGCTGCTGATCGTGCTCGCGGTCCTGCTGCCGATCATCGAAATCAACCAGCTGGTGCGCTGAGGGGTCGCGCGCGGCCGCGGTCACCTGAGGCGCAGCTTGAACTGGATCGATAGCGCGCCATCGACCCGGTTCTCGAGCGTGGGGATGACGCTCAGGTTGACCCCGAAGCGCTTGCCCTCGACGGATACGAGCGGCAGGGGCGCGGCGAACCACCCGCCTCCCTTGTAATTCGGATAGCCGTCGAAAGCTCCGACGACGATCCCCGCCGCGAAGTCCAGGCCTGCGTACCTGGCATGCAGCGGGCGCCACGCGTAAGCCGCGTAGCGGGACCGGGCCCGATTGCTGTTGATGAACGACCCGGCCATCACGGAATGGTCCGGCGCCACCGCAACCTCGATGCCCAGGCCGACATTGTCGTCGCGCAGGTGCTTGCTGCGATCGAAGTGGAGCGAATACACGCCCGGATTCAGCCAAATCTTCGGCGAAAATTCGGCGCGCCTCGGGTCGGCATGCGCGTTGAGCGAACAGGCGGCCGTCAGGGCGACGAAACAGCGCGCGAGAACCCTGATGCGGCGCATGTCCGTGCCGCCGCTTAGCGTGTTGTCCTGGGTCAAATAATGCTCCGAAAGATCCGAATGGATCATATCCAACCCCGGCAGCCATTACTACGATTTGCGCATCCCCGCGGGCTGCGGCAGTGGGGAAGGATCGAACTAGGCAACGTTTAGGCACGGGGGGATCAGGTCATGAATGCGAGAAAGTGGCTGTTCGCGCGGATTGCCATCGGCCTCATTGCGGCCGGGCTCACCGCATCGGTGGAGGGCCAGTCCCTCGGGAAGAAGGAAATCGTTTTCGGCGGGGCGGTGGCACTCACGGGTCCGGCATCCTTCGACGGCGCCTATTACAAGAAGGGATATGAACTCTGGGTGGAGGAGGTCAACAAGCGGGGGGGGATTCTGGGGACTCCGGTCAAGCTCATCCTTTACGACGACAAGTCCAATCCCAACGAGGCGATTAGTCGCTACGAGAAGCTGATCACGGTCGACAAGGTCGACTTTCTCCTGAGTCCGTGGAGCAGCGGCATCGTGGCCCCTGTGGCAGCAGTGGGTCAGAAATACAACAAGCTCTTGGTCGAGGGGGGTGGCTGCGCCGAACCCATCTTCGAGCGCGGCAACAAGTGGATTTTCAGCACCATGACGGCGGTCGACAACCAGCACTCCCAGAACCTTTTCGAGTGGATGCAGACGCTGCCGGCCGACAAGCGGCCCAAGACCGCGACGCTCACCTACCACAACAGCCTTTGGGCCCAAGGATGTGCGAAGGGCGTCAGAACGCGCGCGGCGGCGAGCGGCGTCAGGCTTCTCCTCGACGAGGCGTATTCCCCGACCATGTCGGATGCGACGCCGCTGGTCAGCAAGATCAAGGCCGCCAACCCCGATGCGATCCTGAATTGCGGCTACCTGTCCGACGGTGTGCTGATCGCCCGGACGCTGAAAGAAATGCGCGTTAACGCCAAGATCCTCTGGATGTCCGATGGTCCGCCCAACCGCGCCTGGGGGAGCATTTTGGGCGATGTCGCGAACTACACACTCGGCACGACACACTGGGAACCGGGAGTTCCCTACACGGGCGCAAAGGCGCTCGCCGCGCTCTACAAGGAGAAGTACCACGAGGACATTTACGACAAGGTGGCCTTGGCGTGGGCCTCGCTCCAGGTCTACGAGCAGGCGATCACCGCAGTGAAGAGTCTCGACCAGGAGAAGATCCGGGACTACATTCGCAGCCATTCCTTCGATCTCGTCGTGGGCCCCACGAGATTTGCGGAAAACGGCATGCCAACGATTTCCACGCTGCTGGACGTCCAATGGGTGAACGGCAAGCGGATCGTCGTCTGGCCCAAGAAGGACCGGGTCCTGCACCAGCCGATCGACGGGCAGGACATCGTCTACCCCAAACCGGCAACTTGGTAGGAGCTCCAGGTAAAGGTCGGTCGTGGCCCTGTTGACCACCGTCTTGCAGGCGGTTGTAACGGGACTCCTGGTCGGTGGCATCTACGCCGCGATGGCGGTGGGACTTTCGATCATCTTCGGGGTCATGAAGGTCATCAATGTGGCCCACCCCGCCATCGCGCTTTTCTGCGCCTACATTGCCTACACCGCCTTTGCGATGTTTGGCATCGATCCGGTGGTCTCACTGGTTTTTTCGGTCCCGGCGGCTCTTCTGATCGGCGCCGTGATGTTCCGTATCCTGGTGCGACCGGTCCTGGGGGGACCGCCGCTCATCTCCCTGCTGCTTCTGTTCGGCTTCGCAAACTTTCTCGAGGGCGTGATGCTCCTCGTGTGGAGCGGTGATCCACGCTCGCTCACGCCTTTTTACTCCGCCAGCTCGATCCAATTGGGCCCCGTGATCCTCTCGGCGACGCGACTAATGGCCTTCATCGTCTCATGCCTCGTCGTGGCGGCTCTCGCGGTATTCCTCGGCAAGTCGTTCACGGGCAAGGCGATCCGGGCCACCATGCAGGACCGCCAGGCGGCGCTCCTCATGGGAGTGAACACGGACCAGGTTTCCATGGTCGCGTTCCTGTTGGGCGTCGGTACCACCGCGGTGGGCGGCACGGTGCTGGGGCTTGTCTATGCCTTCTATCCCGCCCTGCACCTGCTGTGGATCGGCAAAATCTTCTGCATCGTCGTGCTCGGCGGCGTCGGTAGCGTAAGCGGCGTATTGGGCGGCGCAGCAGTCCTGGGCGTGGCAGAAAGTCTGACCGCAACCTTCTTCCCCGCGGTCTGGGCCGAACTTGTGGCCTATGTGCTTCTGCTCCTGACGCTCTGGATCCGGCCGGCCGGGCTGTTTGGAAGAACCGGGTAATGCGCCGTCAAATCATCATGGTCGTGACGGGCACTGTTCTTGCCGCGATGATCGTGCTGGTCAAGCCGCCCATCTACGTCGTCCACGTCCTCCTGGTCGTCGCGATGTACATCACGATGGCGTCCGCGTGGAACTTTCTCGGTGGATTCACGGGCTACCCAAGCTTTGGCCACGGGGCGTTCTTCGGGGTCGGTGCCTACACCACCGCCATCCTTTTTCGCGACTTCGGGCTCTCGCCGTTCCTCACGGCACCGCTTGGGGGGTTCGTTGCCGCCATCCTGGCTGCAGCCATTGGATATCCCACGCTGCGATTGCGGGAAGAGTATTTCGCGATCGCCACCATGAGCGTGGGCTTTATCTTCCAGCTGATTGCGCGCAACTGGCAATTCACGGGAGGAGGACTCGGTCTCTACGTCCAGCCTCCGGAGTGGTACGACGTTCGTACGATCAATTCGCTGCTCTATCTCGCGATGCTGACCGTGATGCTCGCGACGCTGCTTGTGGCGGTGTGGATCAGGAAGTCCCGGCTTGGCTACGGTCTGGCGGCGATCCGTGACAGCGAGGAGGCCGCTGGAACGCTGGGCGTCCCCACGGTTCGACTGAAGATGCGCGCGCTGATGCTGAGCACGTTCTTTCCTGGCGTCGCCGGGGGACTTTGGGCGTACTACATCACCTATATCGATGCCGAGGCCGTGTTCGATCCCGCCATCTCGATCAACGTCATTCTCATGACAATTCTCGGTGGGGCGGGTACGGTGCTCGGCCCGGTTCTGGGCGCCGCGCTCCTCGTACTGCTCAGCGAAATTATCGAATTGACCATTACCGGATCGGTGAAGCTGGTCTTGTTCGGAGCAATTCTCATGACCGTGGTGCTGTATCTGCCCGGCGGGCTCCTGGGCAGGCGGGCGCAGCGCGAGGTCTAAGCCATGGCGGCGTACCTGGAATGTGCCGGCGTCACGAAGCGATTCGGCGGGGTAACCGCCCTCAGCCGAATAAATATCTCGGTGCAACAGCACGAGATCGTCGGTCTGATCGGTCCGAACGGTTCGGGAAAGACGACCCTGTTCAATGTCGTCTCCGGACTGCTTCGTCCGCAAGAGGGGCGAGTCGTCTTCGAGGGTCGGGACATTACCGGTCTGCCGAGTCACGCGATCTGCCGGCTCGGCATAGCCCGGACGTATCAGATTGTGCGTCCCTTCGCGACGCTCACCGTTCTCGATAATGTCGTGGTGGCTTCGATGTTTGGACGCCGTCACGAGGGGCATATCGACCACGCCCGGGCCGAGGCCGCCGTCTGGCTGGCGGCGACGGGGCTCGGGCCGCGCGCCGCCGCGCTGCCGGCCCAACTCACGCTGGAAGAACTAAAGCGGCTCGAGGTGGCCCGGGCACTGGCCACGCAGCCGGAACTCCTCCTGCTCGACGAAGTCATGGGGGGGCTCAACCCGACCGAGGTGGACACCTATCTGGAAATCATCCGGCGCGTACGGGACGAGCTGGGGACGACCATCATCCTGGTCGAGCATGTAATGCGAGCGGTCATGAACGTCTCCGATCGAGTGGTGGTCCTCTCGAACGGAGAGCGCATTGCCGAAGGGAAGCCCGACGAAGTGGTAAGGGACCCCAGGGTGATCGAGGTCTACCTGGGGGAGGATTATGCTCAAGCTCTCAGGCCTTAGCGTCTTCTATGGGGGCGTGCAAGCCCTCTGGGACGTCTCCATCGCGGCGCAGGCGAACCAGCTGGTCGCGGTGATCGGCAGCAACGGGGCCGGCAAGACCACGCTGCTCAACGCCGTGGCCGGCCTGCTCCCGCTGGCCCGGGGCAGCGTCGAATTCCTCAGTCGCGCAATCCACACTCTTCCCCCGTACGAGATTGTCACGCGTGGCGTGTCGCTGGTGCCGGAGGGAAGGCGCATCTTTTCGCGCATGTCAGTGCGCGAGAATCTCGAGATGGGGGCCTATCACAGGGGCGCCCGTGCTGCGCTGCAGCCACGGCTCGAGGAAATCATGACGTTCTTTCCGGTGCTGCGCCATCGCCAGACGCAGCCGGCAGGGAATCTCTCCGGCGGCGAACAGCAGATGCTTGCAATCGGCCGGGCCCTGATGTCTCGACCAACCCTCCTGCTCTTGGATGAGCCGTCGCTGGGCCTGGCGCCGAAAATCGTGAGCCAGATATTCGAGACCATCCGCGCCTTGCGAGCCGCGGGAGTCACCATTATCGTGGTTGAACAGAACGTTCAGAAAGCCTTGTCCCTTGCCGACAGGGCTTACGTGCTCGAGTCCGGGCGAGTCGTCATGGAGGGGCCGGCCGAGGAACTGGCGGCGCACCCACAAGTGCGCAAAGCTTACCTGGGCCTCTAGCGATATGAGTAACGGACGCAAAAACCCGTTGAGCCTGCGATTCGTCTTCTTGATGGGCGGACTTCTCCTGTGGGCGGCGGAGGCAACTGCCCACGGTGGTTTTGACGAGAGCATCGATCTTTCAGCGAGCCCGGACCTCGAGGCAGCTGTCGTCCGAACGGCCCAGCAATACCTTGGCACAACCCGACTCCCCGAGTCGTTCGATAGCGTGAACGGAAAGGTAGGCGTGAACTTCGATCGCGCGGCAGGTCTGGCCGTGCTTGTCGATGTTCTCGACTTCGGTCGACAGGGGCGCGTGCGCGTGTTCGGCTTCAAAGACGAGCGAAGAGTCCCGAAAGGGGGCAAGGTGCGGATTGCGGGCGTCGAGGCTAACGCCGTCGCCCGCAAGGTCTTCGAACGCGAGGTCGACCAGAAGATGCGCGCCGAACTTCATCCGCTCAGCGTTCGCCTACAGGCGGGCATGTACGTCAGCAAGTGGATCAGGAAGACACGAGGCGTACCCGTCCTGGGAAACGAAACCTTCGAAGTCGGCGTGAACGGCATCACCGGGGAGGTGGTGTACTGGGAGTTGGGTTTGTTCGATTTTCCCGCCGATGCCATCGATCTCAGGCTCAACATCAAGGTGGAGGAAGCGCGCCGGCGCGCCGCAAAGGCCGTCCTGGAGCGCAGTTCGCGTTACCGGCTCTTGGCCGCGTATCCGGTGACGCTGGTGGTCCACGGCCGCGAGCCTTACTACGGCATGGTGTTCGCATCTGATAAATCGCGCGATCGACTGTATGTGGCTGTCGACGGCCACACGGGCGAGGTCAAGATTGCCCCGCGCAACGAGGAATTCGAGGAGGTCGCCCGAGCGAGTCGCCACAGACCCAACAAGACCTTCTCCGGCGGGAAAGCACCTGGTTCCCTTGGCGATCTCGCCCTCCGGCTGGATCGGCTGGCAGTACGGGACGCACGGGTAGTGATCGAGTCGACCCGCGCGGGTAGGCCCACCCTCATCCTGTTCGCGGATCGGCACTGCTACACCTGCCTTCGGATGATTGAAGTGTTCGCGAATCTGCGCGAGCGCGCTCCACAGGGGGCGGCGCTGTTCCTTGTCGATCCCCAGCGGGCCGATCCCGCCACGGCCCTGCTGCTGACGCGCTACCGCGTGTGGGTCACCCCGACGACCGTTTTCGTCGACCGAACCGGCAGGGCAGTGCGGACGCTCCATGGCTACTATGCCCTTCCAGCACTCTTGCAAGAGCTCGGCAGTCTCCTTCTAACACCAAGGGCAGGAGAACCACGCCATGACAGCTCGCGCCCAGATTGATCGGCTGCTTCGAGAGTTCTATGCCGCGCGGCTCGGCGGCGACCTAGACGGGCTTTGCCGGATCTTTGCCGACAACGCCAAGTTGGAAATCGCAGGCGCCAGTCAGTCGAATCCAATTGCGATCTCGGCGACAGGCCTGAGCCAGATCCGGACCTGGCTCGCCCTGCTGATCAAGACATCGCACCTCAGCGACCAGGTGATCGTCTCGATGATCATCGAAGACGCGAGGGCGGCCGTGCGCTGGCGGGCGAAGCTTCGCTCGAGGATCACCGGGGCCACGGTGCCGACGGACTTCATCGATCTGGTGGAGATCCGAGACGGACACATCGTGTCCTATTCGGAGTTCTTCGTGCCGCGCTAGCATGCTTCCGCCCCCCATACCGAAGGGTGAACGGGAAATGAGAAAGCAGCCTATCCGATTGGCAGCGCGCGCCCCGCTACGTAACCTCAGATTTTGATCATAGGACGATGAATGGGCTACAGTCGACCCGTCTATAGAACTTCCTTGCGGCACGCGCAGCGATCGAGCAATCCGGGGCAAGTGGACGGACATCACATTCGTTGTGACGCCATTTACGGGAGAATTGAACCATGACTTCCATCCTATGCGGGCGTCATTCCGCGGCGCAAGGCACGTTGCGGGGTGCGACATGACGGGCACCGAACCGACACTACGCCACGGCGGAAGCATTCTCGCGAACGCTCTGGCCGCACAAGGAGTGAAGCTCGCTTTCGGAGTTCCGGGAGAAAGCTATTTACCGGTGCTGGATGGATTCTACGACCTGAGGGATCGGCTCAAGTTCATTGTCTGCCGCCAGGAGGGCGGCGCCTCCTACATGGCCGACGCCTACGGCAAGCTCACCGGCGAGCCGGGCGTGCTGTTCGTCACGCGTGGCCCCGGGGCGAGCAACGGCGCGATCGGCGTGCACACCGCGTTTCAGGACGCGACACCGATGGTGGTGTTCGTCGGCCAGGTCGGTAACGACTTCGCCGAGCGCGAGGCGTTCCAGGAGATCGATTACCGGCGCATGTACGGGCCGATGACCAAGTGGGTCGGGCAAATCGACCGGGCCGAGCGCATCCCCGAGTATGTGAGCCACGCCTTCCATACTGCGATGGCAGGACGCCCGGGACCGGTGCTGCTCGCGTTGCCAGAGGACATGCTGTTCTCGCAAGCCAGCGTCTCGGACGCGCCGCGCTACAAGGTGGTGCGCCCCGCGCCCGCGCCAGGCGACATGCACGAGCTCGAGCGTCTGCTCGCCGGCGCCTCGCGCCCTTTCGTGCTGCTCGGTGGCGGCGGTTGGTCGCGGGCCGCGCGCGACGCGCTGCGTCAATGGATCGAGACGAACGGCCTTCCCGTCGGAACGGCGTTTCGTTGCCAGGACCTGTTCGACAACCGCAGCCCGAGCTACGCGGGGGACGTCGGAATCGCCATAAATCCCAAGCTTGCGCAGCGCATCAAGACTGCCGACGTGCTGCTCGTGCTCGGCGCTCGTCTGGACGAAGTGACGACCAGCGCGTATTCGCTGCTCGAGGTCCCGGCGCCCAAGCAGACCTTGATCCATGTTTACGCCGGCGCCGAGGAACTGGGGCGCGTGTATCACGCGGCGTTGCCGATCAACTCGGGGGCCGATCAGTTCATCGAAGCGCTCGCCGGTGTTAGGCTCGACGGAACGAGATGGCGCGAGTCCACGCGCGCGGCGCGGGCCGAGTATGAAGCTTGGACGCAGCCGCGACCGATCCCCGGCAAACTGCAGTACGCTGAGATAGTGCGCTGGCTCGGCGCGACGCTGCCCGAGGACGCGATCCTGTCCAGCGGCGCAGGCAATTTCGCGGGCTGGGTGCACCGCTACTTCTGCTACAAAGGCAACCGCACCCACCTTGGGCCGATGAACGGCTCGATGGGCTACGGGCTGCCGGCGGCCGTCGCCGCGAAGCTCATCGCGCCGGAGCGCACGGTGGTAGCGGTTTGCGGCGACGGCGATTTCCTGATGAACGGACAGGAATTCGCGACCGCGGTTCAATACGGTAGCGCGGTAATTGTGCTGGTGGTGAACAACGGCATGTACGGCACCATCCGCATGCACCAGGAGCGCGAGTACCCCGAGCGCGTGAGCGGAACCGAACTGAAGAACCCGGATTTCGCCGCCTACGCGCGCGCATTCGGCGGGCATGGGGAAGTGGTCGAAACAACCGACGAATTCGCGCCCGCCTTCGCGCGCGCGCGCGCAACTGACAAACCGGCGATCATCGAGTTGCGCATCGATCCGGAGGCGATTACGACCGCTACTACGCTGTCCACGATCCGCGCCCAGGCTCTCGCTCAACGCCAGTAACGCGATCGACGCGCTGACGAGATCCACCGCCGACGCCGACCGATATCAGGCATCGCCGTCGTCCGGCGCATATTGGGCAATGCGTTCTCGCGGCGCGCAACTGGCCGACGATGCGTTCGAGGAGGCGGCCGCGGTACATGCCCGGATTGCGACAGCAGGCACGTGGGCTGTCCAACAAAGCTTTGTCAGGGATCGGCGAAGCGAATTTGCGCGTCATCGCGGAGAGGGCCGGCCGCGAGACTTGGCGGATGGCTGGACCGACCCGCGCCAATCGTCGTCGCGAGTTGGCGCGGCTCACCAGGGTCCAGCGCATGGTGCTACCCAAGCCCGCCCGCTAGCACTCTCGAATTGCGCTTGAATTCGGCGAGTCCCAAGTCAAGGCCATCAGGCCCACGTGCATCTGCATTTCGCGCCATCGGTGCCTCCGTCGGCTCGGCGGGCATGTGATGTGAGCCATCGCGTGGAAACTGGGCCTAGCCCGCAGGATTGTCGCCAAACGGCGACAGAATTGCTATGCCTACGCTTGTCTTTTAGTTCTAACTTACTGCTTGCTAAGCATTTAAATTAGAGGCCCAAATTTTGCTTGTTACTTCAGCAGGAGGCGCGCTGCGTCTGATAACGGCAATCAGCTTGGAGTTCGAAATGAACATATTGTTGGTGATCGGATGTCTGATAGTCGGATGTACGCTTGGCGTGGTCGTGATGTCGCTCGCATTCATGGCGAAGAGCGACGAACGCGATAACACGAGGGTATTCAACTACGACCGTAGCAGGCGCGCTCTGCTTTAACGCGAAGTTAAGAGCAGGGTCGTGGTCGATGCATTGGAGCATCCGCTACCACAGTTTAGCTTTTGCTCTGCCTTCCACTTGCCGGGCTAACAACAGGGCATGTCGTGCGCGCACGACACTTAGGCGCCGCGACAAGCATGCGCGAGTGCGCGTCGGTACGTCGTGGCTTGGCCTAAGACCCAGAGTGCCAGGTCGGCGGCGACTTCGCCGAGCGCGAGGCGTTCCAGGAGATCGACTACCGGCGCATGTACGGCCAGATGACGAAGTGGGTGGGGCAGATCGACCGCGCCGAGCGTATCCCGGAGTACGTGAGCCACGCCTTCCATACCGCGATGGCGGGGCGGCCCGGGCCGGTCCTGCTCGCGCTGCCCGAGGACATGCTGTTTTCGGAAGCTACCGTCCCGGACGCGCCGCGTTACAAAGTCGTGCGGCCTGCGCCCGCGCCAAGCGACATGCGCGAGCTCGAACGTCTGCTCGCCGGCGCATCACGCCCTTTCGTGCTGCTCGGCGGCGGCGGTTGGTCGTGGGGCGCCCGCGACACGCTGCGTCAATGGATCGAGGCGAACGGCCTTCCCGTCGGAACAGAGTTTCGCTGCCAGGATCTGTTCGACAACCGCAGCCCGAGCTACGCCGGCGACGTCGGCCTCGCGATCAACCCGCGGCTCGCGCAGCGCATCAAGGACGCCGACGTGCTGCTGGCGCTGGGCGCGCGCCTGGGCGAAGCGAGCACCAGCGGCTACTCGCTGCTCGACGCGCCGACACCCAGGCAGACGCTGATCCACGTCCACCCCGGCGCCGAGGAGCTCGGGCGCGTATATCACGCGACGCTGCCGATCAACTCGGGGGCCGATCAGTTCATCGAGGCGCTCGCCGGCGTGAAGCTCGACGCTGCGCGGTGGCGCGAACGCACGCGTGCCGCCCGGTCCGAGTACGAAGCGTGGACGCAACCCCTGCCCATCCCCGGCAGGCTGCAGCTCGCCGAGATCGTCAAGTGGCTCGGCGCCACGCTGCCCGAGGACGCGATTCTGTCCAGCGGCGCCGGCAATTTCGCGGGCTGGGTGCACCGCTACTTCTGCTACAAGGGTTACCGCACGCACCTCGGGCCGATGAACGGCTCGATGGGCTACGGATTTCCCGCCGCGGTCGCGGCGAAACTCGTCGCGCCGCAGCGCACCGTGGTGGCCGTGTGCGGAGACGGCGACTTCCTCATGAACGGCCAGGAATTCGCCACGGCGGTCCAGTACGGCTGCGCGGTCATCGCGCTGGTGGTGAACAACGGCATGTACGGCACCATCCGGATGCACCAGGAGCGGGAGTACCCGGAGCGGGTGCTCGCCACCACCCTGACCAACCCGGACTTCGCCGCCTACGCGCGAGCGTTCGGCGGCCACGGCGAAGCGGTCGAATCGACCGCTGATTTCGCCCCCGCGTTCGAACGGGCCCGCGCGACCGGGAAACCGGCGATCATCGAATTGCGCATCGACCCCGAGGCGATCACCACGGCCACTTCACTTTCGAAGATTAGAACCCAGGCTCTCGCAAAGCGGAAGTAGTACAGGCTACGCGCTGCGCAGTGCCGCTGCGGCCTCGCGTTCGGCAACTCTTCCTGAGCGACGATCAGTCCGTCCCTCATCGCACTGCAAAAAGAATGTGTCACCTGCACGCTTGTCGCACACAACTTTTCACGTGCGTTCGATCGAATCGTATAGAGTCTGAAGGAATTGGATAGTTGATCAGCAGAACACGGTACAGGCAATGTGGCAATTGGACCCGATCGGCGACTCCCCCTTCATTGCTGAATCAGCACTGACAGCAGGTCCGACACAGCCAGGGAATTGACCATGCCAACATGCAGCGATCCTGACGTTCCCCTTTGCATCGACTGCGACGGGACGCTCGTCCGCACGGATCTTCTGCACGAGGCGCTGCTCGTTCTAATGAAACGATCCCCGCAAAAGCTGCTCCGCATCCCGTTCTGGCTGATGCGCGGGAAAGCGTACGTGAAGCAGAAGATCGCGCAGGAAGTGGAACTGGACTGGACCACAATTCCCTTCAACGGCGAGGTAGTGGAGCTTGCGCGGCAAGCTCGCAAGAGCGGCCGCAGGGTCGTACTCGCGACGGCTTCCCATCGCCTGCTTGCGGACGGAGTCGCGGCTCATCTGGGGTTGTTCGACGAGGTTCTGGCGACCGAGGCCGGCGTCAATCTGACCGGTGAAAAGAAAGCAGAATCGTTGGCTGCTCGGTTCGGCATGCGTGGCTTCGACTATGTGGGTGATGAAAAGCGCGACTTGCGTGTTTGGTCGGTGGCCCGCAACGCGACCGTGGTCTCCTCCAGCGCAGGATTGGTCGAGGCGGCACGCCGGGTCGCCACTGTGGGACGCGTCATCCCGAGCCCCGCACGGCGCCTCGGGGTGTATCTGCGCGGTCTCCGACTTCACCAGTGGCTAAAGAACCTCCTCGTGTTCGTTCCGATTGTTGCGGCGCACCGTGTTGGTTGGAACACGGACCTTTTCAGAGCAGGCTTGGCATTTGTGGCGTTCGGGCTCTGCGCCTCGGCGGTCTACGTGATGAACGACTTGCTGGATCTCGAATCCGACAGACGCCATATTCGAAAGCGACTTCGTCCGTTCGCATCCGCGCTGATTCCAATCTGGCACGGCGCCTTGATTGCCCCGACGCTACTCGCTGCGGGCATAGCAATCGCGCTGCATCTCCCGCTCGAGTTCGTCGTCGTCCTGGTTGCGTACATATTGATCACTACCGCCTACTCTCTTGTCCTCAAGCGCCAGGTCATCGTCGACGTACTGATACTGGCCGGCTTGTACACACTTCGCATAATTGGAGGCGGCGCAGCAACCGGCGTCGTGCCGTCGTTCTGGTTGCTCGCATTCTCGATGTTCATATTTCTCAGCCTCGCGATGGTGAAGCGGTACTCGGAATTGCTGGTGACGCTCGCGAGCAACAAGACGGCGGCGGCGGGACGTGGCTATGCAGTCACTGACTTGCCCGTGTTGATGTCTGCCGGAACCAGCAGTGGAATGGCTGCCGTGCTGGTTATGGCCCTCTACATCAATAATCCGGACAGCAGAGGTCTTTATCCTGTGCCCCAGTGGCTTTGGCTCGTTCCACCTTTGCTTCTCTACTGGATCGCTCGACTGTGGATGAAAGCGCACCGCGGCGAGATCGATGACGACCCGGTGGTATTTGCGATCCGGGACTGGCAAAGCATCGTCGTCGTTCTTCTCGGTGCGTGTCTTTTCGCCTTGGCGGCGAGTTTCTAGGCAATGGACATAGAGATGTCCGAAAATACATGGACGAACTCACCAGTATCGCAACCGATTCTGTCGGGCGCACGCGTTGCGCGCGTGCTGCTGGTCGCGCTCGTGCTGCGGTTGTGCTGGGGCGTGTTGATTCCCGTAATCCCGCTGTCAGACAGTCACGCCTATGACGTGTTCGCGCAAAACATCGCTCATGGTTACGGTTACGGGTGGGAACCGGATCAGCCATCCGCCTACTGGCCCCCTGGAACCTCTGCCATCTACGCAATCAGCTACTGGCTGTTTGGGCATCGATACTTGCCGATCGTGCTGCTCCAGGTGCTCGTCGGCGTTGGTATCGTCGCTATGGGAATGTCCCTCGCGATCCGGTGGTTCGGGTCAACGATTGGCCTCGCGACCGGATGGATCTTGGCTTGCTGGCCCCTGCTGATCCAGTACACGACGATACTGGCAAGCGAACTGTACTTCGTGTTCTTCGTGCTGCTCGCTTTCTGGCTTGCGAATTTGGAGGAGCGCAAGTGGTTTGGGCTCGCGCTGGCCGCCGGGGTGGCGTTAGCGGCCGCAAGCTACGTGCGCCCCATTGCTCTTGTCATGGCGCCACTATTGTATTGGTCGGGTGCTCGCGACAGGCGTAGCCGTGTCCGGGCGCTGCTTGCATGCAGCGTTGCCGTGGTAGCGATGTGCGTCGCGGTACTGCCGTGGACGATTCGGAATTGGCATGTGTTTCATCGCTTCGTTCCGGTATCCACGAATGGTGGAAGCAATCTCTGGATGGGGAACAATCCACATTCCACGGGTGGCTACATGGAGCTTCCGGCACTGGCCATAGCGAATGAAGCTGACCGGGATAAACACCTCGGCAGGCTGGCGATTCGATATATTGCCCAGGACCCGATCGCGTTTATCGGTCGAACGGCGAGGAAGGCTGTCCACCTCTACGATCGCCAGTCAATTGGCGTCGTTTGGAACGAGGCGGGCATTACGCAGCGCTTTGGCGCCGCAACCCTTCTCCCGCTGAAATTGGTTAGCTCCGCCTATTGGTGGATTGTCCTGGCCGCAGCTTTGATAGGCCTGTACGCGTCTGCCAGGCGAATGGGGCTAGCGCGTATCGTGTTCAGTCCGCCTGTTCTAACCTGGCTGTACTTTACGCTCGTCTACAGCGTGACCGTGACGGGAGATCGATATGGCGTATCTTCGATTCCGTTTGCCGCCATGTTGGCCGCGTATGCACTGACGGCGCGAACGCGTCAGCCGCTGGAAGCAGCATCTCCTTCTTCGACCTGAAGCCCGCTCGACCTGAAGCCCGCTTCGAGCGTGTGGCGGAGAGAGAGGGATTCGAACCCTCGATACGGGTTTTGCCCGTATAACGCCTTAGCAGGGCGCCCCCTTCGGCCTCTCGGGCATCTCTCCTGTAGCCGGATTATCGCCTATTCCCGCTCCAGTTCAAACGCGTTGTGAAGCACGCGCACCGCGAGCTCGAGGTATTTCTCGTCGATCACCACCGAAATCTTGATTTCCGAGGTAGTGATCATCTGGATGTTGATCCCCTCCTCGGCCAGGGTGCGGAACATCTGCGAGGCGATGCCGACGTGCGAGCGCATGCCCAGCCCCACCAGCGACAGCTTGGCGATCTTTTCGTCGCCGCTCACCTCGCGGCACTTGATGTGCGGCTGCACCTGCTCCTTCAGGATCTTCATCGCGCGCGCGCAATCGGCGCGGTTGACCGTGAACGACAGGTCGGTCATGCCGTCGTGGCCGACGTTCTGCACGATCACGTCGACGTCGATGTTCGCCTCCGCGATCGGCCCCAGGATCGCATAGGCGACTCCCGGGCGGTCGGGCACGTCGTGCACCGTAATCTTGGCTTCGTCGCGATTGAATGCGACACCTGAGATGACTGCCTTTTCCATCACCATGGTCGGGTCGTCCTCGAATGTGATCAGGGTGCCGGCCTCGGCCTCCTCGGCCACCGGCAGCATCGGATCGGTCAGGCTGGAGAGCACGCGCAGGCGCACCCGGTACTTGCCGGCGAACTCGACCGCTCGAATCTGCAGCACCTTCGAGCCGAGGCTCGCCATTTCGAGCATCTCTTCGAAGGTGACGGTCTTCAGGCGCCGGGCCTGGGGCACGATACGCGGGTCGGTGGTGTAGACTCCGTCGACGTCGGTATAGATCTGGCACTCGTCGGCCTTGAGCGCGGCCGCGAGCGCGACGGCCGAGGTGTCCGAGCCGCCGCGTCCGAGCGTGGTGATGTTGCCCTGCGTGTCGATGCCCTGGAACCCCGCCACCACCGCGACATAGCCTTCGGCCAGATCGTGCCGCAGCCGTTCGTGTTCGATCGCAACGATGCGCGCCTTGGCGTGAGCCGAGTCGGTCTGCACCTTCACCTGCCAGCCGGTGTAGCTCCGTGCCTTGAGGCCGAGCTCAATCAGCGCCATCGACAGCAAGCCGATGGTGACCTGCTCGCCGGTCGACGCAACCACGTCGAGCTCGCGCCGATCGGGCTGGGGCTGGATCTCGCGCGCGAGCGCGATCAGGCGGTTGGTTTCGCCCGCCATCGCCGAGGGCACGACCACGATGCTGTGGCCCGCCGCGCGCCACTTCGCCACGCGGCGCGCGACGTTGCGGATGCGCTCGACCGAGCCGACCGAGGTGCCGCCGAATTTCTGGACGATGAGCGCCATGCCGGGGGGATAAAAAAGGGTGGATTTTACAGGACTGTCGATGCAGCAGCGACCCGAAGGTTCCGCCAACAACCCGGCAACTGCGAGCCAAACGGAGCAGCAGGAGCAGTTAAACTTCGGCTCTGCGGAGGGGTGGCAGAGCGGTCTAATGCGGTGGTCTTGAAAACCACTGACCCTCACGGGTCCGGGGGTTCGAATCCCTCCCCCTCCGCCAGCCTTTGCGCGTCGAAACTACGCCAAGGAGCCGACATGGAGTCGTGGCCGCGGGATCGTATCTATCGCCGCACTGAGTCGGGTGAGGCGGTATTGGCTTCGAATGACTCGACGATACCGTCGGACTACCGTCGAATTCTAGGGGTAATTGAAGGAGATACACATTCGGACGTGATCCGGGGACTTCTGCGTCAGTTTCCCGATGCGCTCATTGCTGACTGGCTTTCCGAACTGGAAGAAATCGGATTCGTCGCTTCGGCTCCTGCCGACCCGACCCAAGACCTTGACTTCACCAAGCTATTGCGAACGCAAAAGAAAAGCACAGCGGGAACGACCGCTGATGACACGCGACGAATGGAGATGCAAACGCGTGCCGCAGCCAAGGACCTTGATCGCTCGGGTGCCTTCCTGTCGCCGGACCGGCTCAAGAACCGCTCGCCGCTCGCCAAGAAGCCGAACGAGATCCTGGTCCTGATCGTGGAGGACGACCCCGACCAAGCGGCGCTCGCCGAGCTGCGCGTCAGCATGGGCGGCTTCAAGGTGCGCCTCGTGCGCGACTGCAGGGAATTTGTCGAGGAAATGCGCATGCGCGCGCCGCCGGACGCGCTTCTGCTCGACATCATGCTGCCCGACGGCAACGGCTTCGACGTCCTGGAGGGCATTCGCCGCCATCCGAAGCTCGCCCTCCTTCCCGTCGTGATGCTGACGGTGCTGGCCGAACCCGACAAGGTCCAACGCGGCCTCGCCCTTGGCGCAGATGGATACGTCACCAAGCCCTACAGCAAAAAGATCCTGGTCGAAACAATTCGCGCGGTGCTCAAGCACGATTAGCGGGGCGCGCACGGTTGCGGATTGGCGATTTCCGTGCACCGAAGAACATGCACAATCTCCGCATGCTGCCGGCGCACCCGCGGATCGGAGCGCCAGTTACCGGAAAAGTGTGGCAAACCTCACGGTTGGTCGACGAAAGAATGTGTGAGCTTCCGCTGCCGCGCGTACTATTGCCTTCGAATTTCTCGATGGAGAAGGGCAATGGCGCTCAAGGTCCTGGATGCCGGGAGTTGTCTGATGCTCAGCAGCGAGTCGCGCAGGGATATTGACGGCGCGCTTGCCAAGTACCTGGGGCGCGGCGCGAAGGTCTTGGCTCCAGCGGAAGCGGTCGGATCTCATTGGACCGCCGTCTGCACTCCTCCTCTGCGCAGCGCCGAGGCTGATATTACCGATCGCTTGAAGCTATCCGACCTAAGGCAGCGAGCTTCCGACAGGCGCGGCGAACCAGCGCTGGATGACGGGTGTCGCGTCACTGCATTAGGGTCTAAGCGCATCGTCACGGGGCCGAGCAAGCGACAGGTCTTGCTTCGCCTCGAGTACCTGGCACGCTTGGGCTATCGCCACGTCGGCGAAATCGTGCAAAGCGACTCCAAATGGGTCGCGTTAGCGGACACTGGCAGTAGGATCAGCGCTAGCGAGCCTTACCGCTGGTAGCGTGCCGCGCAGCGAATCCGGTTCTCTAGCCGGATACTCCCGTCGCGGCACAAGGAAGGACCCGCGCAGTCGACCGGCTTGCCAAGTCCCCCTGGAATTCGCACGATTTGCCCCCATGTTAGCCGCAGGCGCCGGAACTACCGGAAACTAAATGAGATTTTGGTTGAAACTTCGTCGCCATCTGGTAGTCTCAGATACTGCAGTTAGAGATGAGATATAACCAAGGAGCGTCAATGCAACCCGACCTGCAACCCATTCGCAGCAACGAGCAGACTATCGGCCGTGGCGGATCCCGCTACGCGCCTGGCATGGAATTGCCGGGCGTCGACAGCCAGCGCGTGCTGCGCAACACCTACCTCTTGCTCGCCCTGACCATGGTGCCGACCGTGATCGGCGCGTTCGTCGGCATGGCGACCGGCGCGGTTATCGTGCAGCACCCAATGGCGGCCACCCTGATCATGCTCGGTGCGGTAATCGGCCTGCAGTTCGCCGTCATCAAGAACCGCAACAGCCCGCTTGGCGTGGTGCTGCTGCTTCTGATGACCGGCATCCTGGGCTGGTGGATGGGCCCCCTGCTGTCGATGGCGCTGACCCTGGCCAACGGCGGACAGCTGATCGCCTACGCCGCCGCCGGGACCGGCGTGATTTTCTTCGGCATGGGTGCGATTGCGACCACGACCAAGCGCGATTTCAGCTTCATGGGGAAATTCCTCTTCGTCGGCATGATCGCGCTGCTGCTCGCCATGTTCGCCAACATGTTCCTGCAGATCCCGGCGCTGGCGCTGACGATCTCGACCCTGGTGATCGTGGTGTTCTCGCTGTTCCTGCTGCACGACCTGTCGCGCATCATCCGCGGCGGCGAGACGAATTACATCGTCGCCACTACCGGCGTGTACATGAGCCTGTTCAACATCTTCGTCAACCTGCTCTCGATCCTGATGCTGCTCAGCGGCAACCGCCGCTAGCACGGTCTTCCGGGCAGCACGAAAAGGGCGCTTCGGCGCCCTTTTTCGTTGCTAGGGCCGCTCGAACAGCGCGATGCTCTCGACATGCACGGTGTGGGGGAACATGTTCACCACACCCGCCGCCACCAATCGGAAACCCTTGACGTGCACCAGCGCGCCGGCATCGCGCGCGAGCGTCGCGGGATCGCAGGACACGTACACGATACGGCGCGGCCAGGCGTCCGGCAGCGCCTTTACCGCTTCCACCGCGCCCGAGCGCGGCGGATCGATGAGCAACTTGTCGAAAGGGCCGAGCGCGGCCAATCCGCCCGCACCTGCGCCGTAAAGATCGGCGCAATCAAAGCTTGCAAGGTCCCGCAAGCCATTCGCCACCGCATTCTCCCGCGCCCGCTCGATCAGGGTCGCGCTTCCTTCCAGCCCGAGCACCCGGGCTCCCATGCGCGCGAGCGGAAGGGAGAAGTTGCCCAGGCCGCAGAACAGGTCACCGATGCGCTCGCCCGGCTGCGGGTCGAGCAGGCGCACCGCGCGCGACACGAGCACCCGGTTCACGCCGTGGTTCACCTGTGTGAAGTCGGTCGGCCGGAAGGCGATCCGCAGGCCGTACTCCGGCAGCACGTAGTCCAGCGGCGGCGCGGGAAGAGGATGAAAGGGATACGCCGAATCCGGGCCGGAGGGCTGCAGCCATACCGACACCCCTTCCTGCTGCGCCAGCTCCCGCAGCGCTTGCTCGTCGCCCGCCTCGAGCGGATCGAGGTTACGGAACACCAGCGCGTCGGCCGCATCGCCCACGGCGAGCTCGATTTGCGGCAGCCGCTGCCGGATCGAAAGAGACTCGACCAGCGCGCGCAAGCGCGGGATCAGCCGGGAGATGCGCGCTGGCAGCACCTCGCAGCTCAGCATGTCTACCACGTAGCTGGAGTGCCGCTCGTGGAACCCGACCAGCACGCCGCCCTTTTTGGCCACGCGGCGCACCGTGAGCCGCGCCCGCTGGCGATAGCCCCATTCCTCACCGTACACCATCGGCAGCACCGTCTCTGGCTTCACTTTGCCGATGCGCTCCAGGCAGTCCTCCAGCCCGCGCTGCTTGGCCGCGAGCTGGGTCCGGGCATCGATGTGCTGCGTCGCGCAGCCGCCGCAGACGCCGAAATAACCGCAGCGTGGTGCGCGGCGTGAGCTCGATTCGCGCACGACCGCGACGGTCCTCGCCAGGTCGAATTTCGGCTTGCGGTGCAGCAACTGTACCTCGACCCGCTCGCCGGGCAAGGCGCCCTCGACGAATACCACCTTGCCCTCGGCGTTGCGCGCGACGCCGCGCCCTTCCGCGTCGAGCGACTCGATCTCGAGCGTCACCGGGCCAGGGGGTCGGTCCAGCGCTCGAGGAACTCGCGCCAGTGCGGCTCCTGTTGCTTCTCCACGGCGGCGCGCAGCAGCGCGCACTCGCGCTTGTAGTGCGCCGCATCGAACGCGCCGCGCAGCAGCTGGAAGCGCAGGTAGAGCAGATAGGTATTGGCGCTGTCGGCTTCGCAGTAGTTGCGGATGCGCTCAATGCCGCCGTCGCGGTACTGCTGCCACACCGCGCTGCCCGCCATCCCGATCTTGCCTGGAAAGCCTGCGAGCTGCGCAACGTCGTCTAGCGGCGCATTGTTGCGCGGCTGATACAGCGCGAGAACATCCATCAGGTCGAGATGCCGCGAATGGTAGCGGCTGACGTAGTTGTTCCACTTGAAGTCGCGGTTGTCCTCGCCCTGGTCCCAGAAACGCGGCGCGCTGACACCGTTGATCAGGCCGCGGTAGTTCAGCACCGGCAGGTCGAATCCGCCGCCATTCCACGAAACGAGCTGCGGAACGTAGCGCTCGACCCCGTCCCAGAAGCGCTGGATGGCGGCGCGCTCGTCCTCCGCCGGCTCGCCGATGGACCACACCTTGACATGGTCGGCATCGCGCAGAACGCAGGAGATGACCAGCACCCGGTGCAGCTGCGGCGGCAGGAAATCACTCCCGGTCTGCGTGCGCCGCTTCTGGAACGCAATCTCGGCGACCTCCTCGTCCGGCAGGCTTGAAGGCAGCTCGTACAGCCGCCTAATTCCGGCGACGTCCGGTACCGTCTCGATGTCGAACGCGAGGACCGGCGCCACGTCAGTCCGGAAACACGCCGGTCGAGAGGTAGCGGTCGCCCCGGTCGCAGACAATGCATACGACTGTCGCCTTCTTAAGGTCGCGGGCGATGCGCAGCGCGACGTGCAAGGCGCCGCCCGACGAAATGCCTGCGAAGATCCCCTCCTCGCGCGCCATGCGGCGCGCCATCTCTTCGGCCTCTCCCTGGCCCACGTATTCCAGCCGGTCGACGCGCAGCTTGTCGTAGATCTTCGGCAGGTAGGCTTCCGGCCACTTGCGGATGCCGGGAATCTGCGCCCCTTCCTGGGGCTGGCAGCCGACGATCTCGATCTTTGGATTCTTTTCCTTGAAGTAGCGCGAGCATCCCATGATGGTGCCCGTAGTGCCCATGCTCGAGACGAAATGCGTGATCCCGCCTTGCGTATCACGCCAGATCTCGGGGCCGGTGGTCTCATAGTGCGACAGCGGATTGTCGGGATTGGCGAACTGGTCGAGCATGATGCCCTTGCCCTCGCTCACCATCTTCTGCGCCAGGTCGCGCGCGCCTTCCATGCCGCCCCTCTTCGGCGTGAGAATCAGCTCCGCGCCGTAGGCCCGCATGGTGCGCTTGCGCTCGGCGGTCTGATTCTCGGGCATGATCAGCAGCATGCGGTAGCCGCGGACTGCGGCCGCCATCGCGAGTCCGATACCGGTGTTGCCGCTGGTCGGCTCGATCAGCGTGTCGCCGGGCTTGATCCGGCCGCGCTCTTCGGCGCGGCGGATCATCGAAATCGCCGGTCTATCCTTGACCGAGCCGGCGGGATTGTTCCCCTCGAGCTTGACGAGGATCACGTTGCCGTTGCGCGCCACCTCCTCATCCGGGATGCGCTGCAGTCGCACCAGGGGCGTATTGCCGATGAAATCCTCGATTGTGCGCTGCATCGCGGCTTCTCAGCGTTGCTCGCCGAGCAGGTGCGCGACGTAGGTTCCGACGCCCTGCTCAACCGGCATGAAATCGTCGCCGTAGCCTGCGTTGCGCAGCAGCGCCAGATCCGCCTCGGTGAAGCTCTGGTACTTCCCGACCAGCTGCGGCGGAAGCGGGATGTATTCGACGAGGCCTTCTGCGACCATGTCAGCGAGCGAGAGCTCGGCTTCGCCGCGCCCGGCTCTCACGCCGTTGACCACTGCGCGCGCAACGTCGTTGAAGCTCTGCGCGCGGCCTGTGCCGCAGTTGAAGATCCCCGATATCTCGCGGTGTTCCAGAAAATGAAGATTCACGTTCACGACGTTCTCGACATGGATGAAGTCGCGCCTCTGCTCGCCGTCGGCATAGCCGTCCGATCCGACGAAAAGCCTGACCCTGCCCTCGCTCATGAACTGGTTGAAGGCATGGAACGCAACCGAAGCCATGCGCCCCTTGTGCGCCTCGTTCGGGCCGTAGACGTTGAAGTAGCGCAAGCCCGCGATCTGCGCGCTGCGCGCAGGCAGACGGCGCCGCACATTCTGATCGAACAGGAACTTGGAATAGGCGTAGGCATTGAGCGGTCGTTCGCAGGCGCGCTCTTCCCGGAATTCGCGTCCCGCTCCGTACACGGAAGCGGACGACGCGTACAGAAAGGGCACCGCTTCGTCCTGGCACCAGTCGAGCAGGACCCGCGAGTAGCGGTAGTTGTTCTCCATCACGTAGCGGCCGTTCGACTCCATGGTGTCGGAGCAGGCACCCTGGTGCAGCACCGCTTCGATTTCCTCGTCGAACTGGTTCGCCACCAGACGCTCGAGGAAATCCCGCTTGTCCAGGTAGTCCTCGATCTCGCATCCGGCGAGGTTCCCGACCTTGGCCGCGCTCTCCAGGTTGTCGACCGCGATGATTTCCGTGACGCCGGCGCGGTTGAGCGCCTCGATCAGCTTGGAGCCTATGAATCCGGCGGCCCCCGTGACGACGTAGAGCATGCTTTTCCTATCCGAAGAGTTCTTCGCGCGTGGCGACCGCCGTGCCGAACTTGCCGACCACGATCCCCGCTGCACGGTTGGCGGTACGTACCGACTCGGTAAGCGACGCTCCGGCGGCAAGCATCACGCCGAGCGCGGCGATGACGGTATCGCCGGCACCGCTCACATCGTACACCTCGCGCGCGTGCGTCTTGAAATTCATCCGCGTGCCGTCCCGGAACAGGGTCATACCGCGCTCGCCGCGCGTGAGCAGCAGCGCCTGGAGCTTGAGCCGCCTGCGCAGCGCCTGCGCTCGCCGCTCGAGGTCGCGCTCGTCCTTCCATGTGCCGACGACCTCGCGCAGCTCGTTTTGGTTCGGCGTGACGATCGTGGCGCCTCCGTAGCGGGAATAGTCGTCGCCCTTGGGATCCACCAGCACCGGCTTTCGGGCTCGACGCGCCATCGCGATCATCTTCGTCACGTGGGTAAGCCCGCCCTTGCCGTAGTCCGACAGGATCACGATGTCGCACTGCTTAAGCGCCGATTTGAACTCCGCCAGCTTGGACGCGAGAACTTCGCGCGAGGGCGCGACCTCGAAATCGACCCGCAGCAGCTGCTGCCGCTGCTGGCGGGCGATCACGCGCAGCTTCTGGGTGGTCTTGATAGACCGGTCGCGATGCAGGCGTGGCTCGATTCCCTCTTTCTTCAGGAGATTCTCCAGCAGCCTGCCCTCCGCGTCAGCTCCCACCACGGACAGCAGCCGCGTCCGCGCTCCGAGCGCGGCGCAGTTCCAGGCGACATTGGCGGCACCCCCGAGCCTGCGCTCCTCGCCACTGACCAGAACCACCGGGACCGGGGCTTCCGGGGAAATTCGCGACACATCGCCGATCCAGTAGCGGTCGAGCATCACGTCGCCAACCACCAGCACGCGGGCCGAAGTCGTGTCCAGCTTCTTCATGTGCGCCGCCCCACGCCGAAGTACTCTATCCCCAGCGCCCGCATCGCCGCCGGTTCGTAAAGGTTACGACCATCGAAGATCGCCGGCGTCTTGAGCGCCCGCTTGATGGCGTCGAAATCCGGGCTGCGGAATTCCTGCCACTCGGTGACGATGGCAAGCGCCTCGGCGCCTTTGAGCGCATCGCGCGCCGATTCGGTGATGACTACGCGCTCGTCGTCGGCGAACAGCCGCGCCGCGGCCGCCCCCGCCACCGGGTCGTAAGCGCGCACGCAAGCGCCAGCCGCCAGCAGATCGGCGATCAGCGTCAGGCTCGGCGCCTCCCGCATGTCGTCGGTGTTGGGCTTGAAGGCCAGTCCCCAGAGCGCGAAGCAGCGTCCCGCCAAGCTAGCGCCAAAACGCAGCGCGATCTTGCGGCCCAGCACGTGCTTTTGCGCCTCGTTGACCTGCTCGACCGCGGCAAGCAGGCGCAGCGGGCTGCCCGCCTCCTGCGCGGTGCGCTGCAGTGCCTTGACGTCCTTCGGGAAACACGAGCCGCCATAGCCGGCTCCTGGATAGAGAAAGCCGAACCCGATGCGAGGATCGGAACCGATGCCGCGGCGCACTTCTTCGATATCTGCGCCGATCTCTTCGGCCAGGTTTGCCAGGTCGTTCATGAACGAGATGCGCGTCGCGAGCATCGCGTTGGCTGCGTATTTGGTCAATTCCGCCGAGCGCACGCTCATGGCGAGGAAGCGCTCGTGATTGCGCTGGAACGGACCATAGAGCCGGCGCAGGATGGCGGTGGCACGCTCGTCGTCGGAGCCGACGATGATGCGGTCCGGGCGCATGAAGTCCTCGACCGCGGCGCCCTCCTTGAGAAATTCCGGATTCGAGACCACGGCGAACTCCACCGACTTGCCGCGCTTCGCGAGCTCGTCCGTCACCGCTTCCCGGACCGAGTCCGCCGTCCCGACCGGGACGGTCGACTTGTCGACGATGACTCGAAAACCGTCCATGTGCCGTCCGATCGCGCGTGCCGCCGCGACGACGTGCTGCAGGTCCGCCGCGCCGTCCTCGTCCGGCGGTGTGCCGACGGCGATCAGCTGCAGCTCGCCGTGCGCTACGCTCGCTGCGACGTCGGTAGTGAAGCTGAGCCGCCCGGCTTCACGGTTGCGCGCGACGATCGGTTCGAGTCCCGGTTCGAAGATCGGGATGCCGCCCGAATTCAGCGTCTGGATCTTGCCTGCATCGACATCGAGGCAGCACACGCGGTTGCCCATGTCCGCGAGGCAAGCGCCGCTGACGAGTCCGACATAGCCTGTGCCGACGACGGTGATATTCATGGTGCGAGGTCGAACTCCTCTGAGCGCCGCGGGGGATAGGTTTCCCAGCCGCCGCAGGCCGGGCAATGCCAGTGGAACTGCCGTGCCTTGAAACCGCAATTCTCGCAGCGGTAGCGCGCCAGGCGCCGGGTGTGGCTATGGACCAGGTTGCGCACCAGCTCGAGGTCGCGCCGCCGGTCGGGCGATCCGGCCGCGACGATCTGCGCCTCCAGCAACCGGTCCAGACCCAGCAGGGTGGGATTACGCCGCAGCTCGTCGCGCACCAGCTTGTACGCCGCCTCGGCGCCTTTTCCCTCCAGCGTCAGCTGGAACACCGTGTCGAGCAAGTCGAGCGACGGGTACTGCTCGAGGTATCCCGCCAGCAGCTTGAGCCCCTCCTCGGCGCGTCCCGCGTCACGGTGCGCGTCCAGCAGCCGTTGCGCCGCGACCGCGAGGTAGGCCGGATTCTGCTGCTCGATGCGCTTCCACTGCTCGATCGCGGCGTCCAGGTCTCCCGCCGCACGCGCCAGGTCGCCAAGCTGCAGGCTGGCGCGCACCGACTTGCGGTTTTCTTCGAGCGCGGCATCGAGATGCCGGCGCGCCGCGTCCGGACGTGAATGCGTGGTTTCCGTGGCGGCAAGCTCGCACAGGTACTGCGAAATCTCGTTGCCGTGGGACTCGCCTGATTCCGCAGCCAGACGGCGGGCCATGTCGATTGCCCGCGGCCAGTCCTTCTCCTGCTCGAAGATCTCGAGCAGGTGACGCCGCGCCTCGACCGCGTGCGGGCCGTCCGCCAGACGCGCGAATGCCTCCTCCGCGCGATCGAGAATGCCGGCCTTGAGATAGTCCTGCCCGAGCTCGAACAGGGCATTGACCCGCTGCTCGACGGCAAGGTCGGCGCGCTCAAGCAGATTCTGGTGCATGCGGATGGCGCGGTCGTACTCCCCGCGGCGGCGGAAAAGGCTGCCGAGCGCGAAATGCAGCTCGATCGTCTCGCGGTCGACACGCACGACCTCGATAAAAGCCTCGATCGCCTTGTCCGGCTGCTCGTTAAGGAGGAAATTCAGACCCTTGAAATAGGAGCGTGGCAAGGCCCTGGATTCCGACACCAGATGCTTGATGTCGATGCGGGCAGCAAGCCATCCCAGACCGAAGAACAGCGGAAACCCGAGCAGCCACCAGTACTCGAACTCCATGCCCGCCGCACCTCAGGCGTCGACCACGGGCGGTCGCCCGGGTTCTGCGGCACGCGCGGCTTCGGTCGCTTTCGCGTGCCCGCGCACCTCGCGCCTGAGACGCTGAATCTCGCGCCGCTGGCCCAGCAGCATCGACACCATCGCCACCACACCGAACAGCGCTCCCGCGGCGAAGAATCCGAACAGCACCACTACCAGAGGAGCCTGCCAGCTGCGGTCGAAATAGAAATTGAGCGTGACCGGCGCGATGTTCTTGGCCGCGAACGCGAGCAGAAACAGAAAAATGATCAGCCGGAGCGTCCAGGTGACGATGCGCATACTCGATTCCTATTGCCGGGCCCCGGTGCCGCGGACAGCGCAGTCGCGCCCACGACAACGCGTTACTAACTCGTGTGCGTGGGCTGCTCCTGGGGCAAAGGCGCCTGCTCGGCCTGTGCCGAATCCACCCGTTCGCGCAGCTCCTTGCCGGCCTTGAAGTGCGGCACGTACTTTTCGGGCACGTGCACCTTCTCGCCGGACTTCGGATTGCGCCCGACGCGCGGTGGTCGATAGTTCAATCCGAAGCTGCCGAAGCCGCGAATCTCGATGCGATCCCCCGCCAGCAGTGCCTGGGTCATCGCATCGAGGATCATCTTCACCGCGTATTCGGCATCCTTCGCTACCAACTGCGGATAGCGCTGCGCGAGGCGAGCGATCAGTTCCGATTTGGTCATGGACAGCCCATCTCCCCGAGCGTTCTGTTCCTGCAACCAGAGCTATCGCCGTTGCCGTCTATTGCGGATTTCGGTTGTCGAGCTTGGCACGCAGCAGTGCGCCGAGGTTCGTCGCCCCCGCGCTCGCGGCGGCATTCTCGGTGCGCAACTGCTTCATGGCCTCGGTCTCGTCCACTAGATCCCTGGCCTTGATCGACAGATTGATCGAGCGGTTCTTGCGATCGAGGTTGATGATCATCGCGTTTACCGTGTCGCCTTCCTTCAGGTGAGTGCGCAGATCCTCGATGCGATCGCGGGAAAACTCCGATGCGCGCAGGTAACCTTCGACCTCGGGCGAAATTGCGACCACCGCGCCCTTCGCGTCGACCGACTTTACGCTGCCGGTGACGAGGCTGTTCTTGTCGTGGCCGGCAAGGAAATTGGTGAACGGATCGCCCTCGAGCTGCTTGATGCCGAGCGAAATGCGTTCGCGCTCGACGTCGATCGAGAGCACGACGGCCTCGACTTCCTCGCCCTTCTTGAATCGCTTGACCGCTTCCTCGCCGGTATCGCTCCACGACAGGTCGGACAAGTGCACTAGGCCGTCGATGCCGCCGGCAAGACCCACGAACACGCCGAAGTCGGTGATCGACTTGACTTGCCCCTTCACGCGGTCGCTCTTCTTGAATTCGCGCGCGAAGTCCTCCCACGGGTTCGGCATGCACTGTTTCATGCCGAGGGAGATGCGGCGCCGGTCCTCGTCGATCTCGAGAATCATGACCTCGACCTCGTCGCCGACCTGCACCACCTTCGACGGGTGCACGTTCTTGTTGGTCCAGTCCATCTCGGAAACGTGCACCAGACCCTCAATGCCCGACTCGACCTCGACGAATGCGCCGTAGTCGGTCAGGTTCGTGACTTTTCCGAACAGGCGCGTTCCCTGCGGATAGCGGCGCGAAATGCCGACCCAGGGATCCTCGCCGAGCTGCTTGAGGCCGAGCGACACGCGGTTCTTCTCGGCATCGAACTTGAGCACCTTGGCGGTGACTTCATCGCCCACGTTGAGCACCTCGGACGGATGCTTGACGCGCCGCCACGCCAGGTCGGTGATGTGCAGCAGGCCGTCGATCCCGCCGAGGTCCACGAATGCGCCGTAGTCGGTGATGTTCTTGACGATACCCTTGACTTCCGCGCCTTCCTGCAGCGTCGAGAGCAGCTGCTCGCGTTCGGCGCCGACAGTTTCCTCGAGCACCGCACGCCGGGAAACCACTACGTTGTTGCGCTTGCGGTCGAGCTTGATGACCTTGAATTCCATCTGCTTGCCCTCGTAGGGCGTCGTGTCCTTGACCGGACGCAGATCCACCAGCGAGCCGGGGAGGAAGGCACGGATGCCCTTGGCCATCACCGTCAGCCCGCCTTTCACCTTGCCGGTAATGACACCCTCGATCTTCTCGCCTTTTTCCAGCGCTTGCTCGAGTTCCAGCCAGGCCGCGAGGCGCTTGGCCTTCTCGCGCGACAGGCGGGTCTCGCCGTGCCCGTCCTCGAGCGCCTCGATCGAGACACTGACGAAATCTCCCGCCTTGACCTCGGTCTCGCCGCCGTCGTCCTTGAACTCTTCGAGCGGGATGACGCTCTCGGACTTGAGGCCGGCGTTGACGACGACGTAATGCTGGTCGACGCGCACCACTTCGGCGGTAATTACCTCGCCGATGCGCATCTCCTTGAGGGAGAGGCTCTCCTCGAACAGCGCGGCAAAGGACTCGTGGTTGGAAGGTTTGGAAGTTGCAGGGGAAACGCTAGGCATGTAGGGGAAAGACCTCTTAGGCCGCCGCTCCTTGCGGACGCGGGCGGGTCAAGTTGCACACACGGGCCCGGCAACCGCCGGAACCCACCAATATCGAGCTCAGGCACGCACGCCGTCAGCTCGCTCCCGCCACCAACCGAGGATCCGGCTCACGACCTCATCGATCGTCAGATCGGATGAATCGAGTTGCACGGCGTCCGGCGCGGGAACGAGCGGTGATACCGCCCGGGCCGCGTCGCGCGCATCACGCGCTTCCAGCTCGCGGAAAAGGGATGGAAGAGTAGCATCGATTCCTTTTTGTTTCAACTGGTTATACCGGCGCTCGGCCCGCACGGCAGCGCTCGCGGTCAGGAACACCTTCAGTGCCGCGTCGGGGAACACAACTGACCCCATGTCGCGCCCGTCGGCGACCAAGCCTGGCGCGCGGCGAAATGCGCGCTGGCGCGCGAGCAGCGCCTCGCGGACCTTCGGCAGCTTGGCGACTTCGGACGCGCGGCTGCCGCACGCCTCCGTGGCCAGTTCCTTCGTAACTTCATGATCCTCAAGGAATATGCTTTCGCCCGCGAAGCGTGCCGACAGTTCGCACGCGAGCACTCCGAGGCGCTCCTCGTCGTCTGCGGGCACGCGCGCGTGCAACGATGCGAGGGCGACCAGGCGGTAGAGCGCGCCGCTATCGAGGCAATGAAAGCCGAGCGCCCGCGCCACGTTCCGGGCGATCGTCCCCTTGCCTGAGGCGGACGGTCCGTCGACCGTAATCACCGGAGCGCTCACGCGTACTCCGAAATACGCGCCAGCGACACGAAGAAGTCCGGAAAAGTCTTGGCGACGCAGGACGGATCGTTTATTCGAATCGGCACGCCGCCAAGCGCGGCGAGCGCGAACGACATGGCAATGCGGTGGTCGTCGTAGGTATCTATTGCAACGTCGGAGACGAGGCGCGCCGGCGGCACGATGCGCAGGTAGTCGCGGCCCTCCTCGACCTCGGCTCCGAGCTTGCGCAGTTCGTTCGCCATCGCGGCCAGGCGATCCGTCTCCTTGACCCTCCAACTCGCAATGTTGCGCAGCGTGCTCGGCCCGTCGGCGAACAGCGCAGTCACTGCGGCCGTCATCGCCGCGTCCGGGATGTGGTTCAGATCCATGTCGATCGGCTTGAGCCTGTGGTCGCACGAAGCTTCGATCCAGTCCGGCCCCATGGCGACGCGCGCGCCCATGCGTTCGAGCACCTCGGCGAAGCGCACGTCGCCCTGGATGCTGTCGCGTCCGACGCCCTCGACCCGCACCGGGCCGCCCCCAATCGCGGCCGCCGCAAGGAAGTACGATGCGGACGACGCATCGCCCTCGACCATCACCTGCCCGGGACTCGCGTAGCGCGAGTGCGCCAGACGGTATCTGCGCCACTGCTCGCGTGTCACGTCGACGCCGAAGCGGCGCATCAGATTGATCGTAATTTCGACGTAGGGCTTGGAAATGAGCTCGCCTTCGACTTCCACCGTCAAGGCGGCGCCGGCAAGCGGCAAGGCCATCAGCAAAGCGCTGACGAACTGCGACGATATGTCGCCACGTACGCGCACGGGGGCGTCGAAACGCGGGCGCCCGGCGTGCACCGCCAGCGGTGGGTACCCTTCGGCTCCCAGGTAGTCGATCTGCGCGCCGAGCCCCCGCAGGGACTCGACCAGGTCGCGAATCGGCCGCTCGTGCATCCTGGGCACACCAGACAACCGGTACTCGCCTCCGGAAAGCGCGAGCACGGCGGTTAGCGGTCTGAACGCGGTCCCCGCGTTGCCAAGCCACAACTCGGCGCCGCGAACCGGGAATGCGCCGCCGACTCCCGAGACGCGCAGCACGCCGTCCTCCCGCCTCCAGCCGACGCCGAGGCGCTGCAGCGCCTCGAGCATGACCTTCGTGTCGTCCGCATCAAGCAGTCCGCCGACGCGCGTTTCGCCGCTCGCAAGCGCTGAAAGCAACAGGACTCGGTTCGAAATGCTCTTCGACCCGGGTAGTCGCACGCTTCCCGTCACGCGCCGGATCGGCTCCAGCCTCAGCGTGTCCACTGCATCCGCCTCAGAAATCGTACTCGCCGTCGAGCCAGCGATTGCGTGCGGCACGAGCCCTGGCGAAGACATCCTCGAGGCCCGCTGCATCGCCTGCCGCAAGCAGCGCGCGGATCGATTCGAGCTGAGCGCCGTATCGTGCCAGTTCGACAAGCATCTCATCGCGATTGGCGACGCAGATGTCGCGCCACATCTCGGGATGGCTGGAAGCAATGCGCGTGAAATCGCGGAAACCTCCCGCCGCGTAGCTGAACAGCTGTGCCGAGTTCGGGCGCTGCGCGAGCTCGTGCACCAGCGCGAACGCGAGCAAGTGGGGCAGGTGGCTCACCGCGGCGAATACCGCGTCGTGTTCTTCCGGCGCCATCTGCGCTACGCGCGCGCCGCACGCCCGCCACGCTGCCGTGGCCCGCACGACCGACTCGGCAGTATTCTCGGGCAGAGGCGCGAGGACTACGCGCTTGCCGCGGAACAGGTCCGCCTTCGCGGCGGCAACCCCGCTGTGCTCGGCGCCCGCGATCGGGTGCGCGGGCACGAACTGCGCGATTCTGGCGCCGAGGTTTGCGCGCGCCGTGGCAATCACATCACGCTTGGTGCTTCCCGCGTCGATCACCAGCGCAGCCGGCGAGAGCACCGGCGCCAGCGCTTGAAACACTCTCGCGAACTGCGCCACCGGCGTTGCGACCAGAACCAAATCGGCGCCGCGCGCCGCTTGAGCTACGTCGCTCTCGGCAACGTCGATCGCGCCCAGCGCGACGGCCGCATCCAGATTCGCTCTGCCGCGCCCCACGCCGACGACTTGACCGCAGGCCTTCGCCGCCTTGAGCGCGAGCGCGAAGGAACCGCCGATCAGCCCGACACCGATGATTGCGGCGCGTTCGAAGCGCGCGCCCGTCACTTCCGCCTCCCGCTTCATTCCTTCAGGCTGGCGCTGAGCGCCGCCAGAAGCATCTCGTTTTCGGCCGGCGTGCCCACGGTCACACGCAGATGCTCGGGCAACTCGTAGCCGCCGACCGGGCGCACGATGACTCCGCGCCGCAGCAGGCGCTTGTAGACCTCGCCTGCCCTGCCCACCCGTATGGTGAGGAAATTGCCGAATGAAGGGATGTAATCGAGACCCATCGCCTTCGCGCCTTCCTCGATCTGACGTAGGCCCTGAAGGTTTTCGGCGTAGCTCATGGCCACGAACTCCATGTCACCGAGCGCCGCCGTGGCCGCTGCGAGAGCGATGCTGTTTACATTGAACGGCTGGCGTACTCGGTTCATCACGTCGGCGACCGAAGGATGCGCCAGTGCGTAGCCGACTCGCAGGCCTGCGAGACCGTACGCCTTGGAGAACGTCCGCGTGATGACCAGGTTCGGATAGCGCCTGAGCCATTTCACCGTGTCGGTCTTGGTGTCCGCCGGAAGGTATTCATTGTAGGCCTCGTCTAGCACCACGATGACGCGCTCTGGCACGCGCCGGACAAACGCCTCGAGTTGCTCGGGGAACGCGTACGTTCCCGTCGGGTTGTTCGGATTCGCGACCCAAACCACGTAGGTGTCGTTCGTGATTGCGGCCGCCATCGCGTCGAGGTCATGCCCGAAGTCCTTGGCCGCGACCGCGATCGAGCGCGCACCGCGCGCCTGCGTCGCGAGCGGATAGACCGCGAAGCAGTGCTGCGAGAAAACCGCCGAGCGCCCGGCACCCAGCAACGCCAGCGCGACCAACTCGAGCACGTCGTTCGATCCGTTGCCGAGCACGATCGAGGACATCTCGACACCGTAACGCTTCGACAACGCCACTTTCAGCTCATAGCCGTTGCCGTCGGGATAGCGTGCGACATCGCCCAGAGACGCGTCGATCGCCGCGCGCGTACGTGGTCCGATGCCGCGCGGATTCTCGTTCGACGCGAGCTTCACGATGTTCTTCTCTTCCAGCCCCATCTCGCGCGCCAGCTCGGAAATCGGCTTGCCCGGCTGGTAGGGCGCGATCGAGCGCACATACGAAGGCGAAAGTTCGCAGAGGTCCATATTCGTCGGCAAAGCACCCATGGCTGATGTCACGCTACGCAACCGCTGCGGGATAGGAACCCAGGACCTTAAGGAACGGCGCCTGCCGCCGCAGCTCGGCAAGCGTCGCGGCGACACGCTCGTCCTTCTGGTGGCCCTGAACATCGATGAAAAAGACGTACTCCCAAAGCGCGTCGCGCATTGCGCGCGATGGGCGCGATTCGATTCGCGTCATGCTGACGCCGTTCGCGGCGAGCGGTGATAGCAGCGCGTGAACGGCGCCGGGCTTGTTCTCGGCCGACATCACCATCGCGGTGCGATCGTTCCCGCTCGGCGCGCATTCGAGCGTACCGAGCACCAGGAAGCGCGTGGTATTGGTCGGATTGTCCTCGATCGAGCGCGCGAGCACGTTCAAGCGATAGTGCTCCGACGCCCCGATCCCGGCGATCGCCGCCGCGTCGCCTTCCTCCGCGGCGCGTCGCGCGGCCTCGCCGTTCGAAGCCACGGGAACGCGCTCCGCATTCGGCAGGTTCTGGTTGAGCCACGCATTGCACTGCGCGAGCGACTGCGCGTGCGAGTACGCACGCCGGATCGATTTCAGCTCGGCGGCGCGCGACATCAGGTTCTGGTGCACCCGCAACTCGACCTCGCCGCAGATCCTGAGCGGCGTCAGTAACAGCAGATCGAGCGTACGCCCGACGGCGCCCTCGGTCGAATTCTCGACCGGCACAACCGCGAACTGCGCGGCGCCGGATTCGCACTGGCGGAACACCTCGTCCACCGACACGCCGGGCAGCCCCTGCGCGGCCTGGCCGAACTGCTTCCTCATTGCCTGCTCGCTGAACGTTCCTTCCGGCCCGAGGTACGCCACGCGGATCGCGGCTTCCATTCCCCTGCAGCCCGAAATCACCTCGCGGAATACTGCCGTCACACGCTCCCCCGAAAGCGGCCCCGGATTGGCCTGCATGACGCGTCGCAGGATCTCCGCCTCCCGTTCGGGCCGGTAGGCGCCCCCGCCCCCCTTCAGCTCGCCGATGCGGCGCGCCAACTCCGCCCGTCGATTGACGAGCGCAAGCAGCTCATCGTCGATCGCATCGATCTTGCCGCGGATTTTCTCGATTTCCCCCACTGCTTTCCCGTCCCCGTCCGAATTGGTTGCCGCAGGCCCGGCTATTTCAGTCTTCCTTATTGGGAAGATAGCGCACCCCGAGCACGCCGTCGATCTGGCGCAGTTCGTCGAGCGTCTGCTGCATGACCTCGCTGTCTACATCGACCAGCGTATACGCCATGTTCGCCCGCGACTTGTTCAGCATGTTGTGGATGTTGATTCCGCTCTTGCCCAGAACATGGGAGATCCGCGCCAGCATGTCCGGGACATTCGCATTCGCGATCGCCAGCCGGTACGGGGATTCGCGCGCCATCGTCGCCTCGGGGAAATTGACCGCGTTGCGCAGGATCCCGTCCTCGAGGTAATCGCGCAGCTGGTTCACGACCATCACCGCGCTGTTCTCCTCTGCTTCGCGAGTCGAGGCGCCAAGATGCGGCAGCGCCATGACACCGGGCTTACCGAGCAATTCGGTTGCGGGGAAGTCACTCACGTAGTACTTCAGTCGGTGCGCGCCGAGCGCTTTCAGCACCGCAACATCATCGACTACCCCTTCGCGCGAGAAGTTGAGCAGGACCGCGCCCTCCCGCATGAGCTCGATGTTGTGCGCCCCGACCATGTTCCGGGTCGACTCCAGCAACGGCACGTGCAGCGTGACGAAGTGGCTCGCGCGCAAGATCTCGTCGATCGAGCCCGCGCGGCGCACCGCGGACGGCAGCCCCCACGCCGCGTCTACCGTGATCTCCGGGTCATAGCCGAGCACGTGCATTCCGAGCCGGATCGCCACATCCGCAACCATGCTGCCGATCTTGCCGAGGCCGATGACACCCAGGGTATGCCCGGGCAGCTCGACGCCGGCGAATTGTTTCTTGCCGTCCTCGATCGCACGTTGCAGGTCGGGTGCGCGCGGATCGAGCGCGCGCACGAACTCCACTGCGGGCACCAGGTTGCGTGCGGCCAGCAGCATTCCGGCAAGCACAAGCTCCTTCACCGCGTTCGCGTTCGCCCCCGGCGCATTGAATACCGGCACGCCGCGCGTCGAGAGCTCGCTCACCGGGATGTTGTTTACGCCGGCGCCGGCGCGCCCGACCGCCTTCAGATTCGGGCCGAACGCATAGCCGTGCAGATCGTGGGAGCGAACAAGAATCGCGTCGGGAGTCCTCGACTCCTTGACGGCGACGTATCTCTCCGCGGGGAATTGCCGGAGTCCCGCCGGCGAGATCTGGTTCAGAACCAGGATCTCGGTCTTGCGCGCAGCATGCTTAGCCATGCCGCGCTTCGAATTCCTTCATGTACGCGACCAGGCGCTGCACCCCTTCGAAGGGCATCGCGTTGTAGATCGACGCACGCATGCCGCCGACCGAGCGATGGCCCTTGAGTTGAACCATCCCGCGCTCTTCGGCGCCCTTGAGAAACTCGGCGTCCAGCTTCGGTTCCGCGAGGACGAACGGCACGTTCATGCGCGAGCGGTCGTTCTTCGCCACCGGATTGCGGAAGAAGGCGCTACGGTCGAGATATCCGTACAGCAGGTTCGCCTTGGTCAGATTGCGTTGCGCGATTCCCGCGAGCCCGCCGGCGCGCTTGATCCACTTGAATACGAGGCCGGCGACGTAGATGGCGTAGGTCGCCGGCGTGTTCAGCATCGACCCCGCAGCCGCCTGCTGCTTGTAGTCCATCACTGTCGGCGTGCCCTTCTGCGCGCGCCCCATCAGATCCTCGCGCACGATTACGATCGTGAGTCCCGCGGGGCCCACGTTCTTCTGTGCGCCAGCGTAGATCAGCCCGAACTTCGACACGTCCACCGGGCGCGAGAGGATATGCGAAGACGCATCAGCGACGAGCGGAACGCTCCCGCAATCCGGAGTCCAGTTGAACTCGACCCCGCCTATCGTCTCGTTGGAGCAGTAGTGCACATACGCCGCATCGGCGCTGAGTTTCCATGCCTCCTGCGGCGGCGCGTAAGTGAAGTTGCGGTCCTCCGAGCTTGCCGCCACGTGCACCTCGCAGTACGTCCGCGCTTCCTTGGTCGCCTTCTTCGACCATTCTCCGGTCACGACGTAGTCCGCCTTGCCCTTGCCGCCTAGCAAGTTCATCGGCACCTGCGCAAACTGCAGTGTCGCGCCACCCTGCAGAAATAGGACCTTGTAGTCGGCAGGGATGGACATCAGGTCGCGCAGATCCTGCTCGGCCTCCTCAGCGATCGTGATGAACTCCTTGCCGCGATGGCTCATCTCCATGACGCACATGCCCGAGCCGTGCCAGTCGAGCATCTCGTCGCCGGCGCGCGCGAGGACCTCCTCCGGCAACATCGCCGGCCCGGCGCTGAAGTTGAACAGGCGGCTCATCAGTGCAGGGTCTCACCGGGCGGCACCGCAGGCGCCTCTTCGCCGGCGTCGTCTCCCGCCGAGCCGTTGCCGTTCACCTGATCGTCGCGCTCATCGATGCGTTCGAGCCCCGCGAGCTTCTCACCCTCGTCCAGCGCGATCAGCGTAACGCCCTGGGTGCTCCGGCCCTGCTCTCGGATCTGTGCCACCGCAGTTCTAATCAGCACGCCACCGGTGGAGATGAGCATCACTTCGTCTCGGTCGTCCACCATCACCGCGCCGACCAGCTGACCATTTCGGTCCGAGGCCTGGATCGCGATCATTCCCTGCCCCCCGCGTCCGTGACGCGTGTATTCCTTCACCGCGGTCCGCTTGCCGAAACCGTTCTCGGTCGCGGTGAGCACGGTCTGCTCCTCGTTTCTCGCCACCAGCATGCAGACCACTCGCGCGTCGGGGCTCAGGCGCATGCCGCGCACGCCGGTCGCCTGGCGCCCCATCGGACGAACGGCATCCTCGGAAAAGCGGATCGCCTTGCCCTCCGACGAGAAGAGCATCGTGTCGCAGCTGCCGTCCGTCAGCGCCGCACCGACGAGGTAGTCGCCCTGGTCGAGATTGACGGCGATGATTCCCGAGGGTCGTGGGCGCGAAAAATCCACCAACGCGGTCTTCTTCACCGTACCTTTCGCCGTCGCCATGAACACGTAGTGCTGCTCGTCGAATTCACGCACCGCGACGACCGCAGTGATCTTCTCCCCTTCCTCGAGCGGAAACATGTTCACGACCGGCTTGCCGCGGCTGGCACTACTGCCCTGCGGCACCTCGTACACCTTCAGCCAATAGAGGCGGCCACGGCTGGAAAAGCACAGCAGGTAGTCGTGCGAGTGCGCGACGAAGAGTCGCTCGATAAAGTCGTCTTCCTTGGTCGCCGCCGCCATCCTGCCGCGCCCTCCGCGGCGCTGCGCGCGGTAATCGGCGAGCGGCTGGGACTTGGCGTAACCGCCGTGCGAAAAGGTCACTACCATGTCCTGCGGTGCGATCAGGTCCTCGAGCGAGATATCCTCCGCGACTGTCACGATCTCGCTCTTGCGCGCATCGCCGAATTCCTGCCGCACCTTCGCCAGCTCATCGGCGATGATCGCCACCACCCGGGCAGGCTTGTCGAGGATGTCGAGCAGGTCGGCGATCGTTTCCATCACCTCGCGGTACTCGTCGCGGATCTTGTCCTGCTCGAGCCCGGTGAGGCGCTGCAGGCGCAGTTCCAGTATCGCCTGTGCCTGCTCGTCCGACAGTCGGTAGCCTTGGTCGGCGAGACCGAATTCGGCACCCAGGCCTTCCGGCCGGAACTGGCCCGCCGAGGCCCTGGTCAACATTTCGCGCACCAGCTGCGACTGCCAGAGCTTCGCCATCAGCTCGCGCTTGGCGTCCGCCGGGGTCGGCGCCTTCTTGATCAGCTCGATAACCTCGTCCACGTTCGACAGCGCAACGGCCAGGCCCTCGAGCACGTGGCCGCGCTCGCGCGCCTTGCGCAACTCGAACACCGTACGCCGCGTCACCACTTCGCGCCTGTGCGCGATGAACGCCTCCAGTATCGACTTCAGGTCGAGCACCTTCGGCTGTCCGTCGACCAGCGCGACCATGTTCATGCCGAAGGTGTCCTGCAGCTGGGTCAGCTTGTACAGGTTGTTCAGCACGACTTCCGGAATCTCGTTGCGCTTGAGCTCGATCACCACGCGCATGCCATCCTTGTCGGATTCGTCCCGAATGTCGGAAATCCCCTCGATTCTCTTGTCCACCACCAGTTCCGCAATCTTTTCGAGCAGGGTCTTCTTGTTTACCTGGTATGGAAGCTCGTCGACGATAATCGCTTGTCGGTCGCCCTTGCCGATGTCTTCGAAGTGCGTGCGTGCGCGCATGACGACCCGGCCTCGGCCTGTACGATAGCCCTCGAGCACGCCGGAAACGCCGTAGATGATGCCGGCTGTCGGAAAGTCCGGCGCCGGCATCAGCTTGATCAGCTCCTCGATCACGCATTGAGGATGGTGCAGCACGTGCAAGCACGCGTCGACCACCTCAGACAGGTTGTGCGGCGGAATATTGGTCGCCATGCCAACGGCGATGCCGGAAGACCCGTTGACCAGCAGGTTCGGCACGCGTGCCGGCAGGACTGCCGGCTCTTGCTCCTGTCCGTCGTAGTTGGGTACGAAATCGACCGTCTCGCGGTCGATGTCGGCCAGCATTTCGTGTGCGAACTTGGTCAGCCGCACTTCGGTGTAGCGCGGCGCTGCCGCATTGTCACCGTCGATTGAACCGAAGTTCCCCTGCCCGTCAATCAGCAAGTAGCGCAGGCTGAAGGGTTGCGCCATGCGCACCATCGTGTCGTAGATCGCGGCGTCGCCGTGCGGGTGGAACTTGCCCATGACGTCCCCCGAGACGCGCGCGGACTTCTTGTAAGGGCGGTTCCAGTAGTTGCCGAGCTCGTTCATGCCGTACAAGATTCGTCGATGCACCGGCTTGAGCCCGTCGCGCACGTCCGGCAGCGCGCGCCCGACGATCACGCTCATCGCGTAATCGAGATACGATCGGCGCATCTCCTCTTCGAGGCTGACCGGGAGCGTTTCTTTTGCGAATTGATCCATGCTCGGCTCGCGAATTACGGGTCTCGACGACCGCCCCCTGCGCTCCGGCGGAGCGTCGCAGGCGAGGGCGGCGAGAAAAACGGGAAATTTTAGCACGCGGAACGGTGCTCTTCCCCCGTTCCCGCGCGGTTTTGCGGCGATGCTGCAGGCAAGCCGATCGACATCTCTCTTCGGCGCACGGGCGCCTTGGCGGCGCCTTGTCGCGCTGCACACGCTATGCCTAAAATGCGACGAGTCGCCGGCGACATCCGCATGCTTGCGTCGCGGCGGGTCAGCCAGAACCATCGGGGGAGGCCCCGCTAACCCGGGACCTTTCTGTGCCAGACACTACGAATACGCTGATCCTTCCGCGCTGGGTGGTAACTGTCGAGCCGGCCGGCACGGTGTTAGAACGGCATGCGGTGGCCGTGCGCAACGGGCGCATCGAGGCCGTTATGCCCGCCGAGGCCGCCCGGACGCGCTTTGCCCAATACCCGACGATCGACCTTCCCGAACATGCGCTGATCCCGGGCTTGGTCAACGCGCATACTCATGCGGCGATGTCGTTGATGCGCGGAATCGCGGACGACATGGCCCTGATGCGCTGGCTGCAGGAACATATCTGGCCAGCCGAAGCCAAGCACGTTTCGCCGCAGTTCGTGAAGGATGGAACTTTGCTCGCCTGCGCGGAGATGCTGCGCGGGGGGACGACCTGCTTCAACGACATGTACTACTTTCCGGAGGCCGCCTTGGAAGCGGCGCTCGCCGCGAATATGCGCGCCTGCCTGGGCGCGATCGTAATCGACTTCCCGTCCCCTTACGCCGCGGATCCCGATGACTACTTGCGCAAGGGTCTCGCGCTGCGCGATCGGTACGCAGACCAGCCGTTGCTCAGCTTTTGCCTGGCGCCGCACGCGCCTTACACGGTTTCAGACGGCAGTTTTGCCAAAGTTGCAAAGCTCGCAGCGGAACTCGACCTGCCGGTACACCTGCATGTACACGAGACCGCGGATGAGGTGTCGCGCTCGGAGCTCGAGCATGGCGCTCGGCCTCTCGCACGCTTGCAGCGGCTGGGCCTGCTCGGTCCCGGATTTATCGCCGTGCACGCAGTGCATGTCTCGGACGTTGAAATCGCCCTGCTCGCCCGCCACGGCTGCTCCGTGGTGCACTGCCCGTCGTCGAACCTGAAACTCGCAAGCGGCTTCGCACCTGTCGCCGCTCTGCTAGAGGCGGGCGTGAACGTCGCCCTTGGTACTGACGGCGCAGCGAGCAACAATCGCCTCGACATGTTCCAGGAAATGCGTACCGCGGCTTTGCTTGCGAAGGCGGTGGCGCGCAATGCCGAGGCAATGCCAGCCCACGCCGCGCTGCGCGCCGCGACGCTCGGCGGCGCGGCGGCACTTGGGCTGGAATCCAGGATCGGATCGATCGTAGAAGGTAAGGAAGCGGATCTCGCCGCAGTACGGCTCAGCGGGCCGGAGCTACGGCCCCGCTTCGACGTCGTATCGCATCTCGTTTACGCGGCCGGGCGCGAGCACGTCACCCACGTCTGGGTTGCGGGGCGTCTTGTCATGAGCGAACGGGCGCTACAGCTAGGCGCGTTCGCTGGCTTGGACACGCGTTGTGAAATGTGGCAAAATGCACTGTCCTTGAATAAGGACCGTCACACCTGAGCCCCCACTTTGCGCGGGCTTATCCGTTAAGACACCGTTAAGTAATTCCCTGCACATTTCCCAATTGTGGGCGCTTTGGTGCTAGCCCGCACACTCTCGGAGAAACTGACATATGAGTAAGAAAACGCTGATGCTGACAGTCGTCGCCGCTGGCATGACCCTATCGGTGACCTCATTCAATGCTGCGGCACAATCGGACGAAGGCTACTGGACGTCCTCCGCCGCAGGCGTCGTCTGGAAAGATAGCGCCGGCCTGTGCTGGCGTTCCGGTTACTGGACGCCGACCATGGCGACCGCCGAATGCGACCCAGAACTGGTGAAGAAACCCGAACCGAAGCCTATGGCTGCGCCCGCTCCCGCGCCGAAACCGGCGCCGGCACCGATGGTCGCACCAGCGCCGATGCCCGCTCCTGCGCCGATGCCCGTACCGGTAGTGGCCCCGCAAAAGGTCACGCTCAAGTCCGACGTCTTGTTCAACTTCAATAAGTCAGACCTCACGCCAGCCGACAGGGCGAAGCTCGACGATTTGGCTGGCAAGGCTTCGGCGTTGAATCTGGAAGTTGTAATCGCCATCGGCCATACGGACCCGCTCGGCAGCTCCGCCTACAACCAAAAGCTTTCGGTGCGCCGCGCCGATGCCGTAAAAACCTTCCTGGTGTCGAAGGGTGTCGATGCTAACCGCATCTATACCGAGGGCAAGGGTGCGAGCCAGCAGGTTAAGGCCTGTCCGAAGAACCTGGGCAGAGCTGCACTGATCAAGTGCCTCGCACCCAACCGTCGCGTCGAGCTCGAAGTGGTCGGCACTCAAAATAACTGAAGTTTGAGCCCTCGAAGAAGCCCTGCCTGTGCAGGGCTTTTTTTTGCCGGAAAATCGTAGCATTCTGATCAACCTCATCCTCGAATCAGAGTCCGACTAGATATGAGCGCGAACGCGAACGTCGACCCGGCAGAGCTGGAGAAATTCAGCGAGCTCGCGCATCGCTGGTGGGATCCGGCGAGCGAGTTCCGGCCGCTGCATGAAATCAACCCGCTGCGTCTGGAGTGGATCGACCGTCACGCGCGACTGTCCCGCAAGGCCGTGATCGATGTCGGCTGCGGCGGAGGCATTTTGGCCGAGGCGATGGCCAGCCGCGGCGCGCGAGTGACCGGGATCGATCTCGCCGACAAGGCACTGAAGGTCGCGCAACTTCATCTGCATGAAAGTATGCTCTCGGTGCACTACGAGTTATCGTCTGCCGAGGAATACGCGGAAACGCACGCACGGACCTTCGACGTCGTGACCTGCATGGAAATGCTCGAGCACGTACCCGACCCGGCCAGCACCGTGGCGGCCTGCGCACGCATGATCGCGCCGGGCGGCCAGGCGTTCTTCTCGACCATCAATCGCAATCCCAAGTCCTACCTGTTCGCGGTCGTTGGCGCCGAGTACGTTCTCAAGCTGCTGCCGAAAGGCACGCACGACTACGCGAGGTTCATCAAGCCGCACGAGCTTGCGCAATGGTGCCGCGAGGCGGGTCTAATGCCCCAGGAAGTGATCGGAATGACGTACAACCCATTCGCGCGGCGCTACGCCCTGGGGCACGATTGCAGCGTGAACTACCTGCTGCGCTGCGCACGCGATGATTGACCGCACGGCTCGGCATGGAACGCGTGCCGTGCTGTTCGATTTCGACGGCACCCTCGCCGACACCGCTCCCGACTTGGGCGCAGCGGTCAACCGCCTGCGTGCCGAGCGCGGACTGCCCGCACTATCGGTCGGCGAGGTCCGCCCCCACGCCTCAAGCGGTGCGCGGGGGCTGCTGCGCGTGGGACTGGGCCTGATGCCCGGCGATCCGGCGTACGAGGAGATGCGCGAGGCGTTCCTGGCGCACTACGGCACGCGCTTGTGCGTCGACACCAAGCTGTTTCCGGGGATCGCTGAGTTGCTCGGCCAGCTCGGCGAGCGCGGCCTCGCCTGGGGAATCGTCACCAACAAGGCCACCCGCTTCACCGTCCCGCTCGTATCCGCGCTCGGCATCGCGCCCGACTGCGTAGTTTGCGGCGACACGACACCGCACAGCAAACCCCACCCCGCGCCACTGCTACATGCCGCCAAGGCGCTGGCGCTAGCGCCCGCGCGCTGCTGCTATGTCGGCGACGATCTTCGCGATGTACAGGCCGCGCGCGCAGCCGGCATGCGGTCCGTGGCGGTGCAATACGGCTATCACGGCATCGACAACGGCGGCCCGCGCAGCTGGAACGCCGACGCGGTGATCGCCCGCCCCCTGGACCTCATTGCGCAGCTCTGAGCGCGTCGGCCCGGCTTGAAAACTTCGGCTGCGCCCCAATATGAGACAATGAAGCGTGCATTGACGATCACGGGGGCGACTTGGCTTCGACGTGGGTCGCGAAGCAGCGCAGGGCATGCCGAGGACCAGATCACCTCGCAAATCCAGTCTGGAAATCTACAAACGCCAACGACGAGCGTTTCGCTCTAGCCGCCTAATACCGGCTAGACGCTGCACTAGCTTGCTGATGGGCTAGGCCCCGAGAGGGGTGCAGCGTCATTCACATCAGCCTCTCTGCACGGTCTGGCCGCTTGGCCGCGCGGATCCGTCGAAGCGGCTGGCCAAGCGTCAGCCTGCCGGTCGGCGGGCGCGAGGCGAGATCCAAATGACCAGGCTAAGCATGTAGTCCTGACTGTGTAGGGCTTGCGGACGCGGGTTCGATTCCCGCCGCCTCCACCATCTTGCCGATCACTCCCCAGTGGCGGCTGACACAATTTCACGCCAGGCCGGACCGGCACCGCGCACATGATCAGGGAGAAGACGCGGACAACGAGATAAGGGCTGCGGACACGGCAGAATTTCTGCATTGCGTGCGCCGCCGAGACGTGGCACGTTTCGATCCTAACGGGGGAACTTACGGCACCGCTATGGCGCCAAGCGACAATTCGAACGAGTCGACCGACCGCCTGCTCAGCTACCTAGAGCAACGGACTGGGCGTAGCCTCAGGTCGCGCCAGGCCATCGACGAATACGTCGACACGCGCGGCGTTTCGCCGAGCGGCGCTGCAGCTACGCTGCGCGACCCCAGCCTGCGTATCACGGCAGGGGTAAGCGTCCTGGCACTTATGTTCCTGTTCTATTACTTCATGGATGTCGGGCTGCAGATCTCGTCCCTGCACCCCGCGGTCCTGACGCCCGCGACCATCACTTTCCCTCTCGACCGCCGGCAAGACAGGAGCGAGCGCGTTCAGTCGAGAGCCGGTCCGGTAACCCGCGCCTAGAACTCGTATTCGAGCTGCACCCGGAAGGTGTTGTTTGGCGCACTGGCGGATGCCTTCAGCAGCAGCGCCGCGTTGTAGCGGATTGCCTTGTGCACCCCCACCGGCAGCTTGCCGAAGATCGCAGGGCCGAAACGATGCGACTGCTGATCGGCCGGCGCCCAGTTGCTCCAGGGGCCGACGTCGCCAAAACCTTGCAATCCGAATTCAAGGGCTTGAGTCCAATGGTACTTGGCCTGCCACTGGTATCCAAACTGCAACGGAGCCGCCGCAGACGCTCGGTAATGTCGCGCAAACAAAAAATTACCGTTTAGCTGGAAATTTCGAAACTGAGTCTGAAACAATGGTCCGAATTTGATCTCGTATCCTTCGCTGCGGTCCTGAGGGCGTTCAAGTTCGACCACAAATCCTACATCGACCGGATACTGCCCGGTCTCGGTGAGCTGAAACTTGTTTTCCCATTCCCATGCGTCGAATCTCGCGCCCGCGGAACCGATACTCTTGTACTTGGCATAGAATTCGGTAAACCAGTACGGTGTCGCGCCGTAGCCAAACCCGAGTGACGCGGCGCTTTCCTGGTCCGCGCCGTCTGTATTGGCTCGCCCGGCTTTGAAATCTATTTCGCGCTCGCCATATTCGACCGCGGGAGTGAATACGTAATCCGCAGGCCCGGCCATGCACGTCGCGGAGGGCAACAGAGCAAGAACGCTCGCGACGCATGCGACAGTATGTTTCATTCAAGCTTCCTTGCCGAGAATTACTCAGCGATGATCACGCCGGTCGTGGTCTCGGGATGGAAATCGCCAAAAAAAGGGTACCGCCCCGGCTCCAGCGGCCCGATGTAGACGGTGCCACTGGAGTTTCCCGGGATGAGCTTCTCGCGATGCAGTTCGTAGCTCTCGAACTCCTCCGCCGCAGCGTCCTGGTTCACGATGGTTAGCCGGATCCGTTTGCCGGCCGGGACGCGAAGCTCGTTAGGTTCGAAGCGATGCTCGCGGATCGAGAGCCGGAACTCGGCGTCGGCTGCCGCGGAAACGGTGGGCACAAACATAAGTGCAATGATTAGTCGGCGCATGGGACAATAATATAAACGATAATCATTCGCATTCAAAAGAAAAGGTTCGAATTCCGTATTGAATTGTTTCTAAAGAGGTTTTGGATCGCCGAGAGCGAACCCTTGGGCGAAATCAACGTTCAGCAGTGAAAGCAGCCCGAGCGCTTCGACCCGCTCCACCGACTCGGCGATTATTTTCATTCCGAGCGGGCGGCAAGTCTCCCCCAGGCGGCGCAGCCTTTCCAGCGCATCGGGATTCGGGTCGGCGCGCAGTGCGCTGGACCCATTGACCTTCACATAGCGCACGCCGACCTCGTACAAGCGCCCGATATCTGCGCCGTCACGGGACACGCCCGACACGGCCACGACGCAGCCGAGCGCAGTCAAAGCGGATACCGCGGCGCTGAACTCCGCCGGCCGCTGTGCCGTCTCGTCGAGCGGAATTTCCAGCATCAGACGCGGCGCCAGGTCGGTCGCACCGCCCAGCTCGGCCGCAACGAAGACGGGGAAGGTCTTGTCGACGAGCGCTTCGGCAGAAAGATTGATGCTGAAGCGCGGCGCGATTGCGCCGGCTTGCGCGGCGCCGCGCAGCTTTCTGATCACCGTTGACACGACCCACCGATCGAGCAACGGCATCAAACCCGCGTCCCGCAGCACCGGAATGAACGATCCGGGCGGAAGCAAGCCCTCCTCCTCGTCGCGGAATCGCACCAGCACCTCGAAGAAGTGTTGATCGGCCTGGGGCGCGTTTACCAGCACGATCGGCTGGCAGTACAGAAGAAAACGGTCGCGCGTCAGCGCGCTGGTCAAGTAGGCCGCTGCGGCCTCACGGTCGAACGAACTTTCCGTCACCCTTCGTCCTTGGCAAATACTCTATCTTTCTCCCTCGGCCCCGACTATACCGCGTTCAGCGAGACGGCGGCCGCGGCAACCCTGAGCCAAATCAATTCATGCGCGATGGCTTGCTTGTTCAACGCCGTCATCGAGCGCGTCGAGCAACGCATCGAGCCGCACCGGCTGCAGATTGTCGATGCCGCCTGCCTCGCGGCGCCCGCCGCCGCCGAACGCGCGGCAGAAGCGGCCCGCAGAAAACTCCCTGCCGCTCGGTCCGCGCACGCTGACTGTGTAGCCGCCGTGCCTGTTCGGCACCACGACGGCGTGCGCCCGCGCCGGTAACGCAGCCGCCAGTCGGTTGGCGAAGCTGCCGCTGACGCGCCGCGCCCACGGCGCGTTTGGCAGGACGTACGAATCCGCATGCTCGGAGGCTCGGTACGGCGCGAGCGCCAGCGCCCGCGCCAGGTCTACCCGGCGCTCGTCGTCCAGCCGCTTCAGGAGGGGTTCCGCCGCTAGCAGTCGCAACGGGTCTTCGAAGCGACTCACGCTTCGGTACAGCGCCGTCGGGCGCACGAGCAGATCGGCTTCGTCGTCGCCGTAGGCGTTGTAGTTCAAGTTCTCGCCGAGCGCGCGTAGCGCCGCCAGCGGCTCGGCCTGAAGGCTCAGATTCGACGCCAGCTGCAGTGCGGCTTTCGGCATGCCGTCGCCGAATGCAGCCACCACGGCCCAGACGCGGAATCGCCCTTGCAGGTACCGGTCGACCAGAATGCTGGTACAGACCCCGGCCGACTCGTCGATGTGCGGCTCAAAGCCAGGGTGCGACGGAAGCTCGCCGGCGGCGTGGTGATCGAAGTAGCGAACCCTGACACCACGTTGCAGCAGCGCCATCAGTGCGGTCCGATTGCGCTCGAGCGACACGTCGAGCACCGTCACGCGGTCGCCAGCGCCCGCGCGCACGCGTCGAAGCAGGTCGATGTCCCGCTTCACGCCCGTTACCAGCTCGGAATCCAGCGGCTCGGCTAAGCGCAACTGATGTAATGCGCAGATGCCGTCCGCGTCGCCATTGAAGACGTCGATGTAACGCATACCGGCTAGGATAGCGACAACCCGAGACGCCGCGCGAGCGACGCCACGGCGTCCGGCGGCGCGCGGCCCGCGTCGAAGCGAACGGAATTCGCCAGCTCCGCCGGCGTCAGCGGCTCAAGCGATACGAGCTGATGTTCGAGCACTCCCAGATCCGCCTCCGAAGCATCCCTTGCCTTGCGCTGCCTAGTCGCGACCCGTTCGCGCAGCACGCCGTCGGGCGCCTCGCAGGCCGCAATCGCGAACGGCACTTCTTCCTTGCGCGCCAGGGCGGCGAACGCGTCGCGCTGTGCCCGTGCCAGAAAGGTAGCGTCCACGATGGCGGCGTAGCCCACCTCGAGCACCGCACCGGCCAGCGTCGCCAGGCGCGCGTAGGGCTGCGCCGTGAGGTCCGGCGCATAGATTCCGGCGCCGATCGCCGAGCCGGTGCGCGCCCCCGCCTCGAGCCCCTGCAGCCGTTTGCGTTCCACGTCCGACCGCAACCGCACTGCGCCGCAGGCTTCGAGCAGCTCTTGCGCTACCGTCGTCTTGCCGGATCCTGCCACGCCATGCATGACGATGAGCGCGCGCGCCGGCCGCTCCGCCAGCACCTGCGCAAGACGCAGGTACTCCAAGTATTCGCGCCCGGCGCCGCCGCTCTGCCGCCGGTCGAGGTCCGGCTGATGCGCTCTGATGCACGCGACCTTGGCGCGCACCAGCGCGCGGTACACGAGGTAGAAGCGCAGCAACGCCAACCCGGCATAGTCGCCGGTCGCCTCCAGGTAGCCGTTCAGAAAGCGCCAGGCGAGACGCGGCAGCCTCCGATCGAGCAGGTCCATGACCAGGAACGCGACCTCGTTCATGACGTCGATCCATCGCAACGCCTCGTTGAACTCGATCCCGTCGAACGGGGTCGGCCCGCCGTCGAGCAGCGCGATGTTGCCCAGGTGCAGGTCGCCATGGCATTCGCGCACGAAGCCGCCCGCCTTGCGCGCGTCGAAGGTCACGCGCAGCCGGGCATGCTCCTGCAGCGTCCAGCCGCGCAACCGCTCGAGCTCCGGCACGTCGGCATCGGCGCCGATCAAGGTCTCGATCTGATCGAAATTCTGCTGCGCGGGCACCAGAACTTCCGCCGCCGAACCGAACGGCCGTGCGGCATCTACGCACGCGACGCGAGAGTGGAACGCCGCTATGCCGCACGCGAGCGCGTCGATGTGCTCGGCGCCAAGCGTGCCGCCCTGTGCCATGCGGCTGAGCAGCGCCTCCTGCGGGAAGCGGCGCATCTTGACCGCGTACTCGATCGGCCGACCCTCGCCGTCGATGCGCGGATCCGCATCGCTGCCCGTGACCGGCACCACCTCCAGGTAGAGCTGCGGCGCGGTGCGCCGGTTCAGTCGCAGCTCCTCGTCGCAGTAGAAGCGCCGCGCCTCCGGGCTGCGGAAGTCGAGAAAGCCGAGCTCGACCGGCTTCTTCAGCTTATAGGCGTAGTCGCCGGCCAGCAGCACCCAGGAAATGTGAGTTTCAAGCAGCTCAACCCGCTCCACCGGGTGCGGATAGCGCGTCGGGTCGCGCAGCAACTCGATCGATTGCATAGGTGAACAGTTTAGATGAAACGCCGACCGGCCCGTCGGGTGTATCGTCCGGATACATGTCGATCCTTGGCACTGCATCGGTGCTGATCACGCTCGCCGCGCTGTTCAGCTACGTGAACTATCGCTTCCTGCGGCTCCCGTCGAGCATCGGGCTCATGCTAAGCGCTCTCGTCACCTCGCTGGCAGTGGTGGCCTTGGGCGAATTGGGCAGCCACGCGCTGGAGAATCTCGCCCGCCATGCGCTGGCGAACATCGATTTCAACCAGACGCTGATGCGAGGCATGCTGAGCTTTCTGCTGTTCGCGGGCGCGCTGCACATCAACCTCAACGATCTGGCCGAGCAAAAATGGTCGGTCGGCTTCCTCGCCAGCCTGGGGGTCGTCGTCTCGACCGCAATCATCGGCTACGCCGCGTACTGGCTGTTCGCGCTGCTCGGCCATGGAATTCCGCTCATCTACTGCCTCGTATTCGGCGCGCTGATTTCGCCCACCGATCCGATCGCGGTGCTGAGCATCCTCAAGTCGATGGGCGCCGACCGCTCGCTGGAGAACAAGATGGCCGGCGAATCGCTGTTCAACGACGGCGTAGGCGTGGTGGTGTTCGTCGTGCTGCTGAACATCGCCACCGGGGAGCATGCCGCCACCGTGGCCTCGGCGGTCACGCTGTTTCTCGAAGAAGCGATCGGCGGCGGGCTGTTCGGACTGCTGACCGGTTATCTCGCTTACCGGATGCTGTACCGCGTCGACGACTACGAAGTGGAGATTCTGATCACCCTCGCGCTCGTGATGGGCGGCTACGCACTCGCCACGGCGCTGCACCTTTCCGGCCCAATCGCCACCGTGGTGGCCGGGCTGCTGATCGGCAACCACGGCAGGCGCTTCGCCATGTCGAAAGAGACACGCGAGCACCTCGACACCTTCTGGCAATTGATCGACGGCATCCTCAACGCCATCCTGTTCGTCCTGATCGGGCTCGAGGCGCTGCTGCTGCACTTCGAGTCGGCATTCGCCTGGGCCGCCTTGCTGACGATACCGGTAGTACTGCTGGCGCGCATGGTCTCGGTGTCGCTGCCGGCACTGGTGCCCGGGTTACGGGCCGAATTCCCTCCCAACATCATTGCAGCACTGACCTGGGGCGGGCTGCGCGGGGGCATCTCGATCGCGCTGGCTCTTTCGCTGCCCGATGTGCCGTGGCGCGGCGCGCTCCTCACCGTGACTTATGCAGTGGTGGTGTTCTCGATCGTCGTGCAGGGCCTGACCGTGGTCCGGGTGCTGCGCCGGATCGGGCTTCAGGCCAGCTCGAACGCGCGCGCGGCCGACGAGTAGGACAGGATGATCTCGGCCGGTGCCTCGCCGAGGTTGCGGATGCCGTGCACCGCGCCCTTCGGCACCACCGACAGCCCGCCCGCCTTCATCCGCACGCGCTCCTCGCCGATGCGGCATTCCACCTCGCCGCGCACCACGTAGATCGATTCCTCGCAGTTGGCGTGGACATGCGTGTCGGTGCCCTTGCCGGGCGGCAGCGTCATGCGCGCGAGCGAAAGCTCCCGGCTGTTGCCGACCTCGTCGTTGGCCAGCCACTCGATCGTGCCCCAGGGAAACTCGTTTCGGATCGGCTTCATCGACGCCTTCATGGGGGCCTCCTTATCGCTGTTCGACCGCCATCGCGCGCGGGTTGCCGGACTTCGCCTCGACCAGCGCCTGCCACACGCGGTGCGGACTCGCCGGCATGTCGAAGTGCGTCACCCCTGCGCCGCGCAGCGCGTCGAGGATCGCGTTCATGATGCACGGCATCGAGCCGGTGACGCCGGCCTCGCCCACGCCCTTGGCGCCGAGCGGATTGGTCTTGGTCGGCACCGGGTGGTGGGTCACCCTTAGACCGTCGACCAGAATTGCGCGCGGCATGGGGTAATCCATGAAGCTGCCGCTGAGCAGCTGACCGGTATCGCGGTCGTAGAGCGCCTGCTCGCCCAGGATGTGGCCGGCACCCTGCGTGATGCCGCCCTGCATCTGGCCTTCGACCAGCTGGTCATTGATGATATTGCCGGCGTCGTCGCAAGCGAGGTAGGACACGATCTCCACCGTTCCGGTGTCCGGCTCGATCTCGACCTCCGCAATGTGGCAGCCGTTCGGAAACGTCGAGCCGACCTTCTTGTCCTTCAGGTCGACGTCCAGCGCGCCGCGGTGCTTTTTCGCCAGCGCAGTGATCGCGACCTCGCGGTCGGTGCCCTTGACCCGGTAGCGGCCGTCTACGAACTCGACGTCGGCCTGGGCCACCTCCAGATCGTCGGCAGCGAGCGCCATGCCCTTCTTGATCACTTCCTCCGACGCCAGCAGCATCACGCTCCCCACCCCGTGCAGCGAGCGCGAGCCGCCGGTCGGGTTGCCGGTCAGGTTCATGTCGGGGTCGGCGGTGCGCAGCCGGATCGAATCCATCGGCACGCCGAGCGCGCCGGCGACGATCTGCGCAAACACCGTCTCGTGCCCCTGGCCGTGATTGTGCGAGGTGGCGCGCAGGGTGATGCGCGCCTCGTCGTCCCACGCCACCTGCACCTGGTCGTAGGGCGCGAAGCCGCCCGAGCCCGTGGCCTCGATGTAGTTTGCGATGCCACGGCCGCGCAATCTGCCGCGCTTGGCCGAGGCCGCACGGCGCGCCTCGAACCCGTTCCAGTCCGCGGCCTTCAGCGCATCGGCCAGGACGCCTTCGAAGTCGCCACAGTCGTATTCGAAGCCGGTCGCGATCTTGTAGGGAAAGGCGCTCTTCGGCACCAGGTTGCGGCGCCTGAACTCGGCCGGGTCCAGCTTGAGCTCCCAGGCCGCCTGATCGACCAGCCGCTCAATCGCGTAGGAACTCACCGGCCGTCCGGCGCCGCGATAGGCGGCGGTGGGCACCGTATTGGTCAACGCCAAACGAGCGCGCACGTGAATCGCCTGCACGTCGTACACCCCGCTCGCCACGTTGACCAGGTTGACGGTGTTGACGAAGGTGCCGGTGAACGCCACGTAAGCGCCGAGATTGCAGACGAAATCGAAGCGCATGCCGAGGATGCGCCCGGATTCATCGAGCGCTATCTCGCCGCGGTGCACCACGTCGCGCGCCTGCTCGTCGGACAGGAACACTTCGGAGCGCGTGCCCACCCACTTCACCGGCCGGCCCAGCTTCTTGGCCGCGATCAGCACCGCGCAGTACTCGGGATAGGCGTTGAACCGAACTCCGAACCCGCCGCCGACTTCCTCCGCGATGACGCGCACCTTTTCCGGCGCCACGCCCAGCACGGCGGCGAGCTGGCCGCGCATCGCCGAGGCGCCCTGGGTGCAGGAATAGAGCTGGTACATGTCGCCCGCCGTGTCGTAGACGCCGGTACAGGCGCGCGGCTCCATCGGATTGCTCACCACGCGCGTGTGGTAGGCGCTGAGCGACACTACACGCGCCGCGCGCTCGAACGCGGCCTTGGTCGCCGCCTCGTCGCCGCCGGCGAAATCGAGCAGCAGATTGCCGCTGATGTTGTCGTGCAGCTGCGGCGCGCCCGGCGCGAGGGCCTCCTGCGCGCCGATCACCGCGGGAAGGTCCTCGTACTCGACCAGCACCGCCTCGGCCGCGTCCTGCGCCTGCGGTCGGGTCTCGGCGATCACCAGCACCACCGGCTCGCCGACGTGGCGCACCTTGCCTTGCGCCAGCGCGGGGTGATGCACCTTAGGTTGCTCGGATCCGTCGCGTCCCTTGACCGGCGCCGCCGCCGGCAGTCCCTGCGCGCCGGCCGCCGCCATGTCGCTCCCGGTGAGCACCGCGATGACGCCCGGCATCGCCAGCGCCGCCGCCGTGTCGATCGACACAATCCTTGCGTGCGGCCGGTCGGAACGCAGGAAGTGCGCGTGAGCCTGTCGCGGAAGATTCCAGTCGGAGACGTAGCGTCCCCGACCTTTCAGCATGCGCTCGTCTTCGAGTCTGCCCTGGGTGCCGAAACTCTGCATTCAGGCGTGCGACAGCGCGATCAGGATTGTGCAGGGCGCATAATCGATCAGCGAGGCGCCTACCGAGCCCTTCCACCAGCGCGCCGCGAACGAGGTCTTCTGGTTGTGGCCGATCACGATCAGGTCGACGTCGAGCTCCTTGGCCAGGCGGCAGATCTCCTCCACCGGCTCTCCCACTGCCAAGTGGCCGGAGGCCTGAAAACCTTTCTGCCGCAGGGAGTCGATGCCCTCGTCCAGAACCGCCTGGGTGCGCTTCTTTTCTTCCTCTAGCAGCTCTTCCGGCACGAAGCCTTCGGTGAGAAACAGGCTGGGGGGCATGCTCGCGACCGCGAGCAGATGCGTTTCGGCGCCCAGGAAGTTCGCCAATTCCGCGCACTCGACCAGCGCGCGCTTGCCGTCCTGGGACCCGTTATAGGCCAGAAGGATCTTGCGATACTTCATGTGCGGGCTCCTTGCGAGTGGCTGGGCTAGCGAAACGATTATAGCCTCAGCCCGGCCCCGCGTACCCAGCCGCTAGAATCGGGGTTTTACAGGGCCCCGTCATGCTAGACGTTTCCCGCAGCGATCTTGTCGCCGGCGTCGCCGGCAGCGGCACCATGGGACGCGGCATCGTCCAGGTGCTCGCGCAGTGCGGCGTGCGCACGCTGGTCTTCGATGCGCAGCCCGGCGCGGCCGCGAAGGCCCGCGCGGCGATCGGCCAGGCGCTCGCCAGGCTGGTCGAGAAGGGACGCCTGAAGCAACTCGAGCTCGACGCGGCGCTCGCCCGCATCGAAGTCGTCGATTCGCTGACGGCGTTCGCGCCCTGCCACGTGGCGATCGAGGCGATCGTCGAGAAGCTCGAGCCGAAACGGGAGCTGTTGCGCGCGCTCGAGGCCATCGTCGGCGAATCCTGCGTCCTCGCCTCCAATACCTCGTCGCTGTCGGTCACCGCGATGGCCGCGGCATGCAGGCTGCCGGGGCGCATGGCGGGCTACCACTTCTTTAACCCGGTGCCGGTGATGAAGATCGTCGAGGTGGTCGACGGCGTGCTCACCGAGCCCTGGGTCGGCGAGGCGCTGTGCGCCCTCGCCCGGCGCTACGGCCACACGCCGGTGCGCTGCAACGACACGCCCGGATTCATCGTCAACCATGCGGGCCGCGCTTACGTGCCCGAATCGCTGCGCGTGCTCGGCGAAGGCGTGGCGGATTACGCCACCATCGACCGCATCATGGTCGACGCCGCGGGCTTTCGCCTCGGGCCCTTCGGCCTGATGGACCTGGTGGGACTCGATGTCACGCACGCGGTGATGCGCTCGATGTACCAGCAGTACTACGAGGAGCCCAAGTACAAGCCCTCCTACCTGAACGAGCCGCGCGTCGCGGCGGGCCTGCACGGGCGCAAGTCGGGGCGCGGCTGGTACGTCTACGGCAAGGACGGCGCGGCAGAGAAGGTTCCCGAGCAACCCGTGCCAACCGCCGCGCCGGGCCCGGTATGGTGCGTGCCCGAGCTGAAGGAATTGCTGCTGAAGCTGGGCGCGACGTTCGCCGCCGACCCCTCGAGCGCTTCGGTGTGCTTCACCGCGCCGCTCGGGTGCGATGCGACCGCGAGCGCGCTCGAGCTCGGGCTCGACCCCGCGCGCACCGTTGCGATCGATCCGTTGTTCGGATTCGCCAAGCGGCGCACCCTGATGACCACCCCGGTGACCGCTCCCGCGGCGCGCGACGCGGCGCACACGCTGCTTGCCGCGGACGGCGTGCCGGTGTCGCTGATCCGCGATTCCGCGGGCTTCGTCGCCCAGCGCGTGGTGGTGCACGTGGTCAACGTCGGCTGCGACATCGTGCAGCAGAGAATCGCCTCTCCCGAGGACCTCGATCGCGCGGTGATGCTCGGCCTGGGCTATCCGCGCGGCCCGCTCGCCATGGGCGATGCCATCGGCCCGGCCCGGGTCCTCGCGATCCTCGAGGCGATGCTCGACTTTTACAAGGAGCCTCGCTACCGGCCCAGCCCGTGGCTCACCCGCCGCGCCAGGCTGGGCGTTTCTCTCCTCACTCCGGAGTAACGAACATGCTAGACGCCTACATCTACGACGGGCTGCGCTCACCGATCGGGCGCCACGCCGGCAAGCTTGCGCCGCTGCGCCCGGACGACCTCGCCGGCGAAGTTATCAGGGAGGTCGTGGCGCGCAACGCCATCGACCCGAAGGAGATCTCCGACGTGGTGCTAGGCTGCGTGACGCAGGCGGGAGAGGACTGCCGCAACGTGGCGCGCTTCGCCGCGCTGCTCGCCGGCCTGCCGCCGACCACGCCCGGAGTGACGGTGAACCGGCTCTGCGCGAGCGGCCTGCAGGCGGTCACCGACGCCGCGCGCGCGATCACCTGCGGCGAAGGCGAGCTGTACATCGCCGGCGGCGTCGAGAGCATGACGCGCGCGCCCTACGTCATGGCCAAGTCCGAGACGCCCTACGGCCGCGACGTCAAGCTGTACGACACCACGATCGGCTCGCGCTTCCCCAACCCGCGCTTCGCCAAGCAGTACGGCGACCACTCGATGCCGCAGACCGGCGACAACGTCGCCAGGGAGCTCGGTATCACGCGCGAGCAGGCCGACGCGTTCGCGCTCGCCTCGCAGCAGAAGTACGCCAAGGCCGAGGCCGGGGGCTTCTACAAGGGAGAGATCCTGCCGGTCGCGCTGCCGTCGAAAAAGAAAGACGCGCCGCCCGCGACGGTCGACGTGGACGAGCATCCGCGGCGCGACGCGAGCATGGAATCGCTCGCGCGCCTCAAGCCGCTGTTCGAAGGCGGCGTGGTGACCGCGGGCAACGCCTCGGGCGTGAACGACGGCGCCGCGGCGCTGGTGGTGGCGAGCCGCGCCTGGGGCGAAAAGCACGGCAGGAAGCCGATGGCGAAGATCGTCTCGGCCGCGTCGGCCGGCGTCGAGCCGCGCATCATGGGCGTCGGTCCCGCGTACGCGATCCCGCTCGCGCTCGAGCGCGCCGGGCTCGCGCTCAAGGAGCTCGAAATCATCGAGATCAACGAAGCCTTCGCCAGCCAGGTTCTCGGCTGCCTCAAGCTGATGGGTCTCGACGCGAAGGATCCGCGCGTCAACCCGAACGGCGGCGCGATCGCCATCGGCCACCCGCTCGGCTGCTCGGGGGCGCGTCTCGCGCTGACGGTGGCGCGCGAAATGCAGGCCAGCGGCGCGAAGCACGCGGCGGTGTCGCTGTGCATCGGCGTCGGGCAGGGCCTCGCCGTGATTCTGGAGCGCGTAAACTAGCGCCAGGAGGTCGTCATGAATGCCCCGCTCAAGTCCAAGCCCAAGGCAAGCTTCGTCTGGGATGATCCGCTGCTGCTGAACGAGCAGCTTACCGAGGACGAGCGCATGGTGCGCGACGCCGCGCGCGCCTACTGCCAGGACAAGCTCGCCCCGCGCGTGCTGGAAGCTTTCCGGCACGAGAAAACCGACCCGTCGATCTTTCGCGAGATGGGCGAGGTCGGCCTGCTCGGCCCGACCATCGCGGCGCGGTACGGCGGCCCCGAGCTGAGCTACGTCTGCTACGGCCTGATCGCGCGCGAAGTCGAGCGCGTCGACTCGGGCTACCGCTCGATGATGAGCGTGCAGAGTTCGCTCGTGATGGTGCCGATCAACGAATTCGGCACCGAGGCGCAGAAGCAGAAATATCTGCCGCGGCTCGCGAGCGGCGAATGGATCGGCTGCTTCGGCCTGACCGAGCCGAACCACGGCTCCGACCCCGGCTCGATGGCCACCCGCGCCAAGAAGGTGAAGGGCGGCTACAGCCTGAGCGGCTCCAAGATGTGGATCTCGAACTCGCCCATCGCGGACGTGTTCGTGGTCTGGGCCAAGGACGATGAAGGCGCGATCAGGGGCTTTATCCTGGAGAAGAATTCCAAGGGTCTCTCGGCGCCGGCGATTCACGGCAAGGTGGGTCTGCGCGCCTCGATCACGGGCGAAATCGTGATGGATGGCGTGTTCTGCCCCGAGGAGGACGCCTTGCCCGAGGTGCGCGGCCTGAAGGGCCCGTTCACCTGCCTCAACTCGGCGCGCTACGGCATCGCCTGGGGTGCGCTCGGCGCGGCCGAGGACTGCTGGCATCGCGCGCGGCAGTACGTGCTCGACCGCAAGCAGTTCGGCCGCCCGCTCGCGGCCAACCAGCTGATCCAGAAGAAGCTTGCCGACATGCAGACCGAGATCACGCTCGGGCTGCAGGGCTGCCTGCGGCTCGGCCGCATGAAGGACGACGGCACCGCCTCGCCCGAGATCACCTCGATCCTCAAGCGCAACTCCTGCGGCAAGGCGCTCGACATCGCACGCATGGCGCGCGACATGATGGGCGGCAACGGCATCTCGGACGAGTTCGGCGTCGCGCGCCACCTGGTCAACCTCGAGGTGGTCAACACCTACGAGGGCACGCACGACATCCACGCCCTGATCCTCGGCCGCGCGCAAACCGGAATTCAGGCCTTCAGCTGAGCCGTGCGCGCGCACGCCCCCGCCCTCGCCGTCACCCTCGCGCTGCTTGCCTCTGCGCCGTCCGCCGCGGCGCAGCCGGCCAACGGTGTGCTGCTGGTCGCCAAGCCGACCATCATCGACGCGAACTTCAGCCACACCGTGGTGCTGGTCACGCGGGCGCCCGATGCCGAAACCATCGGCGTGATCCTCAACCGTCCCGTGCCAATGGCGGCAAGCGAAGTGCTGCCGCCCGAGCTGCCGAGCGACAACTACCGCGATCCGGTGTACTACGGCGGGCCGGTGCTGCGACAGGTGATCGTCGCCCTGTTCCACGCGGAGCACTCGCCGCCCGCGCCCGCCTTCCACGTGCTCAAAGACGTCTACCTTTCGATGCACCCGGACAATATCAAGATGCTGCTCGAGAGCAAGCACGGGCGCTATCGCCTCTACGCCGGCTTCTCCGGCTGGGCGCCGGGCCAGCTCGAGGCCGAGCTCGAAGGGGACGGCTGGTACGTGCTGCCCGCGGAAGAAGACCTGCTGTTCAGGAAGGACACCGGGGGCCTGTGGCAGGAACTGCTGCTCAAGGCGAGCGCGCCCCGCGCCTCCGCTGCGGTCAAACTTGCCGCGCCTTACTGGTCGGCACAAGCCCAGTCGGGTGACGCGGTGTTTCTGGTCGCCGAGCCCCGCCTGCGCGACATCGACTACCGGCAAGCGGTGGTGATCGCGACCCGGGCGCCGAACGGCGGGCATATAGGCGTGATCCTGAACCGCCCGACGCGGCGTTCCCTGCGCAGCCTGTTCCCCGAGCACGAGCCCTCGAAGAGAGTGCGCGATCCGGTGTTCTACGGCGGTCCGTACTCGCGCGACGCGCTGGTGGCGCTGGTGCACAGCGCGGAGAGCCCGGGCGGCGGCTCGCTGCCACTGCTGGAGAATCTCTATCTGGCCTACCGTGCCGCCACCATCGACCACATCATCGAGACGACGCCGAACGAGGCGCGCTACTACGTCGGCTTCGTCGGCTGGCGGGCCGGGGAGCTGCGGCACGAAATCGACCAGGGACTCTGGTCGGTGCTGGACGCGGACGTCGAAACCGTGTTCCGCGCGGACACCGGCAGCCTGTGGCAGGAGCTGCGGCAGCGCTCGCACCGCATCCGCGCGGCGCTGCGGTGTCAGGCCGCGGCCTTGGACTGCGCCTTGTCGAAAGTCATCTTGCCACCGCGGCAGTCGACCAGGATCGTGTCCTTGGGCGCGAAGCCGCCCTGCAGGATCGAGCGCGCGAGCGGGTTCTCGATCTCCGACTGGATCGCGCGCTTGAGCGGCCGCGCGCCGTATACCGGGTCGAAGCCGATCTTGGCCAGCTCGGCGATCGCCGCCTCGGACACCTCGAGGCCGTAGTCCATCTTCGCCAGGCGCTGCCTGAGCACGCCGAGCTGAATGCGGGCGATCGCGCCGATCTGCGCTTCGGCCAGGCCGTGGAACACCACCACCTCGTCGATGCGGTTGATGAACTCGGGCCGGAAGTGCGACTTCACCTCGCCCATCACCGCGAGCTTCACCACCCCGTAGTCGCTGTCGGCCATCTGCTGAATCATGTGCGAGCCGAGGTTCGAGGTCATCACGATCACGGTGTTCTTGAAGTCGACCGTGCGGCCCTGGCCGTCGGTCAGGCGCCCGTCGTCGAGCACCTGCAGCAGGACGTTGAACACGTCGGGATGCGCCTTCTCGATCTCGTCGAACAGGATCACCGCGTAGGGCTTCCTGCGAACCGCCTCGGTAAGGGCTCCGCCCTCCTCGTAGCCGACGTAGCCCGGCGGAGCGCCGATCAGGCGCGCGACCGAGTGCTTCTCCATGTACTCGGACATGTCGACGCGGATCAGGTGCTCCTCCGAGTCGAACAGGAACGCGGCGAGCGCCTTGCACAGCTCCGTCTTGCCGACCCCCGTCGGACCGAGGAAGAGAAATGACCCGTAGGGCCGGTTCGGATCGGACAGTCCCGAGCGCGAGCGGCGGATCGCGTCCGACACCAGCCGTACCGCCTCGTCCTGCCCGACCACGCGCTCGTGCAGCTTGTCTTCCATCTTGAGCAGCTTGTCGCGCTCGCCCTGCATCATCTTCGACACCGGGATGCCGGTGGCGCGCGAGACCACCTCGGCGATCTCCTCCGCGCCGACGTGGGTGCGCACGAGCCGTGTCTTCGCGCCCTGTTCGCCCTTTTCCGCCTTCTTCTGCTGTGCCTCGAGCTGCGGCAGTTTGCCGTATTGCAGCTCGGCCAGCTTGTCGTACTGGCCCTTGCGCTGCAGCTCGACCATCTGCTGGCGCAGCTTCTCGATCTCTTCCTTGATGTGCTGGCTGCCGGCGACCTGGGCTTTTTCGGCGTTCCAGATCTCCTCCAGGTCCGAGTACTCCTTCTCCAGCTTTGCGATCTCGGCCTCGATCAGCGCGAAGCGTTTGCGCGAGGACTCGTCCCTTTCCTTCTTCACCGCCTCGCGCTCGATGCGAAGCTGGATCAGCCGGCGGTCGAGCCGGTCCATCGACTCGGGCTTGGAGTCGATCTCCATCTTGATGCGCGCCGCGGCCTCGTCGATCAGGTCGATCGCCTTGTCGGGCAGGAAGCGGTCGGTGATGTAGCGCTGCGACAGCTCCGCCGCGGCGACGATCGCCGGGTCGGTGATCTCGACGCCGTGGTGCAGCTCGTACTTCTCCTGCAGGCCGCGCAGGATCGCGATCGTCGCCTCGACCGTCGGCTCGCCCACCAGCACCTTCTGGAAGCGGCGCTCGAGCGCGGCGTCTTTCTCGATGTACTTGCGGTACTCGTTGAGAGTGGTCGCGCCGACGCAGTGCAGCTCGCCGCGGGCGAGCGCCGGCTTGAGCATGTTGCCGGCGTCGATCGCGCCTTCCGCCTTCCCTGCGCCGACCATGGTGTGCAGCTCGTCGATGAAGACGATGGTATTGCCTTCGTCCTGCGCCAGCTCCTTGAGCACCGCCTTGAGACGCTCCTCGAACTCGCCGCGGTACTTGGCGCCCGCCAGCAGCGAGGCCATGTCGAGCACCAGTACGCGCTTGTTCTTCAGCGTCTCGGGCACCTCGCCGTTGACGATGCGCTGCGCGAGCCCCTCGACGATCGCGGTCTTGCCCACGCCCGGCTCGCCGATCAGCACCGGGTTGTTCTTGGTGCGTCGCTGCAGGATCTGGATCGTGCGCCGGATCTCGTCGTCGCGCCCGATCACCGGGTCCAGCTTGCCCTGGCGCGCGCGCTCGGTCAGATCGAGGGTGTACTTCGCGAGCGCCTGGCGCTGCGACTCGTCGGCCTGGCCGCTGACGCTGGCGCCGCCCCTGACCTGCTCGATCGCCTTCTCCAGCGCGGCCTTGGTGACGCCCGCCTGTTTGAGCATCCGGCCGGTTTCCCCCTTGTCGCCGACCGCAGCAATGAGGAACATCTCGGAGGCGATGTACTGGTCGCCGCGCTTCTGCGCTTCCTTGTCGGCGACGTTGAGCAGCGCTGTCAGCTCGCGCGAGAGGTGCACTTCGCCCGGCGTGCCCTCGACTTTCGGCAGCCGCCCGAGCCCCTGGGCCAGCGCCTGCTTGAGGGCGTTCGGGTTGCCGCCCGCCTTGGCGACCAGCGCCGAGGCGCCGCCATCCTCCTGCTCGAGCAGGGCGAGCAGCAGGTGCTGCGGCTCGATGTACTGGTGATCCTGGCCGAGTGCCCGGCTCTGAGCGTCCGCCAGGGCTTCCTGCAGCTTGGTGGTGAACTTGTCGAAGCGCATCGCCTTGATCCCGTTGAGAAACCTGAACTGCAAATGGGGCCTTTGTGCGCGGATTCAAGCGCTGCGCCGAGGCCGGGGTTGCGTAGGCTCAAACCCACCCCAATGTAGTCCATCCAGCGCAAAGAGACCGATCGCCGATGCAAAAACACACCCAAGTCAACATCGCCTATCTGATCTTCGCTTTCTTCGCCATCATGTTGGTGCAGCAGTGGTGGCACCAGGTGCAGACAGTCGAAGTGGTGCCCTACAGCCAGTTCGAGAAGCTGCTGCAGGAAAGCAAGATCTCGGAAGTGGTGGTCTCGGACCAGACCATCACCGGCACGCTGAAGTCGCCCCAGGGCGGCAAGAGCACCGTGGTGGCGAACATCGTGCAGCCCCAGCTCGCCGACCGGCTGTCGAAGTACGACGTCAAGTTCACCCGCGTATACCAGAGCACCTTCCTGCGCGACCTATTGTCGTGGGTCGTGCCGGCGCTGGTGTTCTTCGGCGTCTGGTTCTTCCTCGTGCGGCGCTTCGCCAGCCAGCAGGGCATGGGCGGCTTCATGAACATCGGCAAGAGCCGGGCCAAGGTGTACGTCGAGAGCAAGACCGGCGTGAGCTTCGCCGACGTCGCGGGCGTCGACGAGGCCAAGGCCGAGCTGCAGGAGGTGGTCGAGTTCCTCAAGAACCCCGAGCGCTACGGCAGGCTCGGCGCGCGCATCCCAAAGGGCATCCTGTTGATCGGCCCGCCCGGGACCGGCAAGACTCTGCTCGCGCGCGCGGTCGCGGGCGAAGCGGGCGTTTCGTTCTTCTCGATTTCGGGCTCAGAGTTCGTCGAGATGTTCGTCGGCGTGGGCGCGGCGCGCGTGCGCGACCTGTTCGAGCAGGCGCGGCAGAAAGCGCCGGCGATCATCTTCATCGACGAGCTCGACGCGCTGGGCCGGGCGCGGGGATCGGGCATGATGGGCGGGCACGACGAGAAGGAGCAAACGCTCAACCAGCTGCTCTCGGAGCTCGACGGATTCGACCCGAGCATCGGTCTGGTGCTGCTCGCGGCCACCAACCGGCCCGAGATCCTCGACCCGGCGCTGCTGCGCGCCGGACGCTTCGACCGCCAGGTGCTGGTCGACCGGCCCGAGAAAATCGGCCGGCTGCAGATCCTGCGGGTGCACGCGAAAAAGATCCATCTCGCCGAGGGCGTCGAGCTGGAGCAGGTCGCTGCGCTCACGCCCGGATTTTCCGGCGCCGACCTCGCCAACCTGATCAACGAGGCGGCGCTGCTCGCCACCCGCCGCGGCGCGGACTCGGTGACGTTGAACGACTTCACCCAGGCCGTCGAGCGCATCGTCGCCGGCCTGGAGAAAAGGAGCCGCGTGCTGAACGAGAGCGAGCGGCGAACCGTCGCCTACCACGAGATGGGACACGCCCTGGTCGCAATGTCGCTGCCGGGCAGTGACCCGGTGCACAAGATATCGATCATCCCGCGCGGCATCGGCGCGCTCGGCTACACCATCCAGCGGCCGACCGAGGACCGCTTCCTGATGACGCGCGAGGAGCTGGAAAACAAGATGACCGTGCTGCTCGGCGGCCGCGGCGCGGAAACGGTGGTGTTCGGCCACCTCTCGACCGGCGCCGCCGACGACCTCGCCAAGGTGACCGGTATCGCGCGCAGCATGGCGCTGCGCTACGGCATGGTCGAGAAGCTCGGCTACGTCTCCTTCGACGATGAACGGCCGAACCTGCTCGGCGTCCCGATGGCGCAGGCGCGGGAATACAGCGAGGACACCGCGCGCGAGATCGACATCGCGGTACGCGACATCGTCCATTCCGCGTTCGATCGGGCGGTCGTAATTCTGACCCGCGAACGCGACGTCCTCGAGCGCGGCGCCAAGCTGCTGCTGGAGAAGGAAACGCTCGCCGAGCCCGAGCTGGCCGAGCTCAAGGCAGCCGTGCGTCCCGCCTAGCCCGCGCCGTTCAGGATTCCGAACTCGGCTTTCAGCCGCGCGTAGAACATGTGCGCGCCCTCCCCCTGCGCCAGTTCGAGCAGGCGCTGCGCATCGTCGTCCGAAACGATGAATTCCACCACCACAGTGAGGTCGCCGGCCAACTCGAAGAAGTGCTGCTCGTGCAGCACGCCGTGGCGCCCATAGCCGGCAATGGCGCGAAACGCGGAGCCGCCGTGGATGCCCATTGCCTTCGCCTTCTCCAGCAGCCACTCGTACAGCAGCACACCGTGGTGGCGCCGGTTCTCGTGCATGTAAAAGCGCAGCGAAGTGCCGTGCATGTCGCCCTCCGTCCCCAACGCTAGATACGAAACAGCACGCGCGCCGTGGCGATGCCCGCAAACGTCATCAGGATCGAGCCCGCCACGTGGCCGCCGATCAGCAGCGCTCCCCAGCCGAACTGCTGGCGCGCCAGCAACGTGGTCGCCTCGGCGGAGAAGGTCGAAAAGGTCGTCAGCCCGCCCAGAAAGCCGGTGCTCACGAACAGCCTCGCTTCGGGCGACAGCGCCTCGTAGCGCGTGAAAACGCCCAGGGCGAGACCCATCAGATAGCCGCCGAGCATGTTGGCGGCGAAGGTGCCAAGCGGCACGGTGGGAAATACGGGATTTAGGACAATGCCGAGCAGCCAGCGAAGCCACGCTCCCGCCGCGGCGCCGACCGCAACTGCCAGTGTTCCTAGGAATGTCACGCGCACACCTCCGACTAGCCGTAGCGTTTCGGTTCTTTCTTCTCCGTCCATCGATCGGCGGCCGCGTCGTCGCTCGCGCGCGCTTCGACCCAGCGCGTGCCTTCGGCGGTCTGCTCCTTCTTCCAGAACGGCGCGCGGGTCTTGAGGTAGTCCATGATGAACTCGCAGGCCGCGAAGGCGTCGGCGCGGTGCGCGCTCGCCACCGCGACCAGCACGATCTGGTCGGTGGGCTTGAGCTCGCCGAGGCGGTGAATGACGGTGCAGTCCATCACCCGCCAGCGGGACTTCGCCTCGTCGACAATCTTGCCGATCTCGCGCTCGGTCATGCCGGCGTAGTGCTCCAGCGTCATCGGTATCTCGCGCACCACGCCGACGAAGCTCGCCACCGCGCCGACCCTGGGGTCGCGCGACAACGCACGCATTTCTGCGCCGGCGTCGAAATCCTCCCGCTGCACCGCGATCTTCATCGCTAGCCCCCCGTCACCGGCGGGAAGAACGCGACCTCGTCGCCGGCCTTGACCGGGGCGGCCGGCTGCGCCATTTCCTGGTTGAGCGCCATGCGCACCAGGGCCTTGCCGGAAAATACTCTTTCGTAGTTTCCACCGCGCGACTTCAGGTGCTCGCGTAATTCGGCGAGCGTGGTGACGCCGGCGGGCAGCTCGATCTCCTCGCCGGCGGTGCCGAGCTGCTCGCGCAGCCCGGCGAAGAACAGCAGCTTGACCATCACCCGTAGAGCTCCGAAAACGGCAGGAAACGGACATGCGCGCCCTTCGCGATCGGGTGGTTCGGCGGGTTGTCGACCAGGCCGTCGGCCCAGGCCGTCGAGGTGAGCACCGCCGAATCCTGCGTCGGGTACAGGTCAAGGCCGCCCTGCGAGTTCCATTTTACGCGCAGGAACTCGCGCCGCGAATCCGGCTTGACCCAGTCGAAGTCGGCGCGCGCGTCGATTGCGCGCGGCGCGACCTCGGCAAGGCCCTGCGTCTTGCGCAGGAACGGCCGCACGAAGAGCAGAAATGTCACGAAGCTCGACACCGGGTTGCCGGGCAGGCCGATGAAGGCGGCTTCGCCGACCTTGCCGAAGGCGAGCGGCCGCCCCGGCTTCATCGCGATCTTCCACATCAGGAGCGACCCTTCCGCCTCCACCGCGGGCCGTACGTGATCCTCCTCGCCGACCGACACGCCGCCGGAGGTGACAATGATGTCGGCCTGCGCCGCCGCGCGCCGCAGCACGTCGCGCGTGGCCTCCAGGCTGTCGGGGACGATGCCGAAATCGCGCACCTCGCAGTCGAAGGTCTGCGCCAATCCGTTGAGCGTGAAGCGGTTGGAGTTGTAGATTCGCCCCGGCGGCAGCGGATCGCCCGGCATCACCAGCTCATCGCCGGTGAAGAACAGCGCCATGCGCACCCGGCGCCGAACCGGCAGCGACTTGATCCCCACCGAGGCCGCGAGCCCGGTGTCCTGCGGCCGCAGCCTGATGCCCGCCGCCAGCACCTCGCCTCCGGCGCGGATGTCGCTGCCGCGGCGCCTGATCCATTCTTCCGGCTGCGGGACCTTCTTCACAATCACGTGCTCGCCGTCCGTGGCGCAGAACTCCTGCATCACGATCGCGTCCGCACCCGGCGGGATCGGCGCGCCGGTGAAAATGCGCGCCGCGGTGCCGGGCGCGAGCGGCTTGCCCACCGCGCCGGCGGGAATGCGCTGCGCGACGCGCAGGCGCGCCCCGGGCGCGCTCACGTCGGCCAGGCGCAGCGCGTAGCCGTCCATCGCGCTGTTGTCCATCGGCGGCACGTCCATGGTCGACGCCTGCGCGCGCGCCAGCACCCGGCCGGTCGCCTCGAGCGTCGGCACCTGCTCGACCTCGTCCACCGGACGCGCACCCGCGAGCAGCACCTCGAGCGCCTCGTCCACCGACAGCAGTCCTTTGCCGTTCATCCGAGCTCCATCTCCTTCAGCACGAATGCCGCGATCCCGTCGGCGTCGTTCAGGTCGAGCAGCGGCAGGCGCGTTTCCACCTTGGCGTCGCTCGCCACCGCCACGATATGCGGATCGTTCGGGTGCAGCAGCGCCTCGCCGGTCTCGGCGCGCCACACCTCGAGCTTCGGGATCGGCGCGAACTTGAAGCCCTCGACCAGCAGCAGGTCGCAGGGCGACAGGTGTTTGACCTGGTCCTCGAACGACGGTTCGGGCCCGCCGCGCAGCTCGTGCATCAACACCCAGCGCCGCGACGAAGTCACCAGCACCTCGCCCGCCCCGGCGTGGCGATGACGGTAGGAATCCTTGCCCGGCTGATCGATGTCGAAGGTGTGGTGCGCGTGCTTGATGAGCGAAACGCGCAATCCGCGCTGGGTCAGGCGCGGAATGAGCTGCTCGATCAACGTCGTCTTGCCGCTGCCGGAATAGCCTGCGAAGCCGAATACCTTCATGCCTGCCCTCTGCCCCTCGCGGGCGGAGCGCACATTCTAGCCGGATTGGAGCGCGATCCGCCCGTCGTCCAGGCGCAGCCGTGTGAAACCGGCGAGGCCGATGATCTCCTGGTCGTGGCAGGCGACGATCACCGTGCGGCGCTCGTCGCGCAGCTGCGCCAGCAGCGCGAGCGTCTGCGCACGGCCGTCGCGGTCGAGGTTGCTGGTCGGCTCGTCGAGCAGCAGCAGCTCGGGCTCCAGCGCTCGCGCGCGCGCGAGCGCCGCGCGTTGCTTCTCCCCGCCCGAAAGCTTGGCCGGCGGCGTGGCGCGCCGCGGCTCCAGCCCCGCCCAGGCGATTGCTTCATCCACCCGTCGCGCCCGCTCGGCGGCGGGCACACCGCGGCATCTCAGCCCGTACTCGAGGTTGTGGCGCAGGCTGGTATGAAACAGGTAGGGGTGCTGGTGCACGTACACGATCGAGCGGCGCAGGCGCTCCGGATACGAGGTGAAGGCCGCCGGCGCGCCGCGGAAATCCATCCCGCCGCCCGCCTCCCGGTCCAGCCCCGCGAGGATGCGCATCAGCGAGGTCTTGCCCGAACCGTTCGGTCCGACCAGCACGTAGGCGCCGCCCTCGTCGACCGACAGCCGGTCGATCTCGAACAACACGCGCGTACCGAAGACTTTGCGCACCCCGCGCAGCGCGAGCAGCGGCGCGCTCATCTGAGCCCGCCCTGGCCCTGCAGCAGCGCGAGCAGCACGTTCACCCCCAGTGCCACCACCATCAGTACGAAACCGAGCGCGATGCCCTGCGCGAAGTCGCCCTTGGTGGTCTCCAGAGCGATCGCGGTCGGGATGTTGCGCGTCAGGCCGGCGATGTTGCCGCCGACCATGATCGCGCAGCCGACCTCGGAGATGGCCCGCCCGAAGCCGTTCACCACGGCGGCGAGGATGCCGAAGCGCACTTCCCGCAGCGTGGTGAGCGAGGCGGCGAACCGGCCGGCGCCGAGGCAGCGCGCGGTCTCGTACACGCGCGGGTCCGCGCCCTGAACCGCCGCAATGGTGAACACCACCAGGATCGGGAAGGCGATCACCATGTACCCGACCATGATCGCCCAGGGCGTGAACAACAGGTCGAACGAGCCCAGCGGACCGCGGCGCGACAGCAGCAGGTAGATCACCAGTCCGATGACCACGGTCGGGAACGACAGCAGCGCCTGCACCAGCACCACCGCCGCGCGCTGGCCCGGGAAGCGCTTCTTCGCCAGCAGGAATCCGAGCGCAATGGAAGGCGCGGCGACCAGCGCAATCGCCGCGACCGAGACCCAGAGCGAGAGCCAGATGATCTGCCACAGCTCCGGGTCGCCGCCGAACAGAAGGGCGAAGGCCTGCCGTGTCGGCTCCAGAAGATCCAAGCGATGAAGCTTAGTGCGGCGGATGCCCGTAGTCGGGGTGGAAGAGCTGTGCGCCCCTGAAGCGATAGCCGCCGATCGCCTTCTGCCCCGTGCGCGAGGTCATCCACTTGATGAAGGTCATCGCGCCCTTGTAGTTGATCTTCGGGTAGCGCTTGGGATTGACCGCGATCACGCCGTAGGGGTTGAGCAGCTTCTTGTCGCCCTGCACCAGGATCTCGAGCCCGGTCTTGGCGGCGTAGGTGGTGTAGGTGGCGCGGTCGGACAGCGTGTAGGCCTGCTTCTCGCCGGCCACCGTCAGCGTCGCCCCCATACCCTGGCCGACCGCGAGGTAATGCGGACCGCCCGGCTTGATGCCGATCGCCTTCCAGTACGCGAGCTCCTTCTTGTTGGTGCCGGAGTCGTCGCCGCGCGAGACGAAGGTCGCGCCCGAGGCGTAGATCTTCTTCAGCGCCGCGAGCGGGTCGTGCATGCCCTTGAGGCCAGCCGGGTCGGAGGCCGGGCCGACGATCACGAAATCGTTGTACATCACGTCGCGCCGGTTGACGCCGTAGCCCGCGGCGACGAACTTGTTCTCGGCCGGGCGCGCGTGCACCAGCACCACGTCCACGTCGCCGTTCTGCCCCAGCTTGAGCGCGGCACCGGTACCGACCGCGGTGTAGTGGATCTTGCAGCCGCAATCGGCCTCGAACTTCGGCAGTAGGACCTGCAGCAGCCCTGAGTTGTCGGTGCTGGTGGTGGTCGCCATCTTGATGTCCTTGGCGAATGCGGATGCGGCGCAAAAGGCGAGCGCGGCGGCGGCGAGACGGACGGCGAACCCTGGTTTCATCCCCAACTCCTCCTGTTCATATATGCGAAAATTTGCATCAAGATGCGGGTTATCATAGGGGTGAAACGGATTTAGCCAAATATGCAGACTTCCGCATAATTATGCGCCTGGTGCCCGAGATCGGCTGGCGGCGGGCGGGCCAGGACGGGGCCCGGCTCGACGCGCGCCTGCTTCCGCTGCTGCGCGAGATCGCGCGGCGCGCGACGCTGCGCGCGGCCGCGGCGCAGCTGGGCATTTCGTACCGCTCGGCCTGGGACATGCTCCTCGCGCAATCCGAGGCCGCGGGCGGAACGCTGGTAACGCTTGAGCAGGGACGCGGCGCCAAGCTCACACCGCTGGCGGAGCGGCTGCTTGCGGCCGACGAAGCCGCGCGTAGTCAGCTCTTGCGCCTGGAGCCGGGGCTCGCGGTGGTACTCGCGGCAGGCGAGCGCGGTGCCAAGGGGCGCGCATTGCGCGTGACGGCCAGCCACGATCCGCTGCTCGCCGCCTTCGTCGACGAGCCCGCCACGCGCGCCGAGCTGGCGCTCGAGCTGCAGTTCAAGGGCAGCGCCGACAGCCTGGCGGAGTTCGCGGCCGGGCGCGCCGACCTGGCCGGCTTTCACGTCCCGCTGCGCGACGCCGCCGACGACGAAGATCCGCTGCTCGCGCGCCTGAGCGCACGGCGCGACCGCCTGATCCGCTTCGCCGAGCGCGAGCAAGGCCTGATGCTCGCGCCGGGCAACCCGAAGCGGATTCGCAGCCTCGCCGATGTCGCGCGCAAGGGGCTGAAGTTCATTAACCGCCAGCGCGGCTCCGGCACGCGGCTGCTGTTCGACCTGCTGCTGGCGCAGCAGGGCATCGACGCGACGGCCATCGGCGGCTACCGCGACGAGGAGTTCACCCATCTGGCGGTCGCGGTCAGCGTCGCCGCGGCGCGCGCCGACGCCGGCTTCGGCGTGCACGCCGCCGCGGCGCGCTTCGGGCTCGACTTCCTGCCCCTGCAGCGCGAGCGTTACTGGTTCGCGGTCAGGGCGCGCGACGTCGGCGACGCTCCGCTCGAGCGCTTCCGCGCCGGGCTGGCGGGCCGCGCCTTCAAGCGCATCGCGCGCGGCTTTGTCGGCTATGACGTGAGCGGCGCAGGCGAGCTGTGCGCGATTATGCGGAGCGGCGCATGATCGTCAGACTCGCGGCGGTACTCGCAGCATTCTTTCTTTGGTCCGCTCCGGCCCAGGCACAGGATCGCGTGCTGGTATTCGCCGCGGCGAGCCTGCGCAACGCGCTGGACGAGGCCGCGCGCGGCTACTCCGGCCCGCCTCCGGCGATTTCCTACGCGGGCAGCTCCTCGCTCGCGAAGCAGATCGAGCGCGGCGCGCCCGCGTCCATCTTCATCTCGGCCGACCGCAACTGGATGGACTATGTCGAGCAGCGGGGCCTGCTCGAACCGGGGACACGGCACGACCTGCTCGGCAACCGCCTGGTGCTGGTCGCCCCGCGCGGCAGCACACTGAAGCTCGAGATCGCCCCCGGCATGCCGCTCGCGCGCGCGCTCGGCGGGGGGCGGTTCGCGCTCGGCGATCCCTATCACGTGCCGGCCGGCATGTACGCCAGGGCCGCGCTCCAGTCGCTCGGGGTCTGGGACTCGGTGAAGGCACACGTCGCCGCAACCGAGAACGTGCGTATCGCGCTCGCGCTGGTCGCTCGCGGCGAAGCCCCGCTCGGAATCGTGTACCAGACCAACGCGCGCGAGGAGTCGGGCGTGCGCGTGGTCGGGCGCTTCGACGCCGCGCTGCACCCGCCGATCGTGTACCCGATGGCGCTGCTCAAGGGCGCTGTACCCGCCGCGCGCGCCTTCGCGGCCTACTTGAGCGGAGCACAGGCGCGCGCCATCTTCAGTAAGCACGGCTTTACCCCGCTAAACTGACGGCGTGCTCCTGTCTCCCGCGGAACTCGAGGTCCTCGGCCTCAGCTTGAAGGTCGCCTTCTGGGGCGTGCTCTGCAGCCTGCCGGTCGCGCTCGCGCTGGCCTATCTGCTCGCGCGCGCGGACTTTCCCGGCAAGATCCTGCTCGATGGCGTCGTGCACCTGCCGCTGGTGCTTCCGCCGGTAGTGATCGGCTACCTGCTGCTGGTGCTGCTCGGGCGCAACGGCCCCCTCGGCGCCTGGCTGGCCGAAAACCTCGGGATCGTGTTCGCGTTCCGCTGGACCGGCGCCGCACTCGCCGCCTCGGTGATGGGGCTGCCGCTCGCGGTGCGCGCGATACGCCAGGCGATCGAAGCGGTCGACCGCAAGCTCGAGGCCGCCGCGTCCACGCTGGGCGCGCCGCCGCTCGCGGTGTTCGCCTCCGTCACCCTGCCCCTGATCCTGCCCGGCGTGCTGAACGGCATGCTGCTCTCGTTCGCCCGCAGCCTGGGCGAATTCGGCGCCACGATCACTTTCGTGTCCAACATCCCGGGCGAAACGCAGACCCTGCCGCTCGCCATCTACAGCCTGACCCAGGTCCCGGGCGGAGACGCCCGGGCGCTGCGCCTGTGCGTGCTGTCGGTCGCGATTTCGCTCAGCGCGCTGGTGGTGTCGGAAGTGCTCCTGCGCCGCGCGCGGCGGCGCGCGCACGGCGCATGAAACTCGAAATCTCGGTCGCCAAGGGTCTCGGTGCGTTCACGCTCGACGCCTCGTTTGCCAGCGACGGCGGGGTCACCGCGCTTTTCGGCCGCTCCGGCTCGGGCAAGACCAGCGTGCTGAACGCGATCGCCGGGCTGCTGCGGCCCGAGCGCGGCCGCATCGCGCTCGACGGCGAGCCGCTGTTCGACGCCGCCGCGGGCGTGGACGTCGCGGCGCACCGGCGCCGCGTCGGCTACGTGTTCCAGGAAGGGCGCCTGCTGCCGCACCTCACGGTGCGCCAGAACCTGCTCTACGGCCGCCGCTTCGCCCGCGGCCCGGGCGCGGTGGCGCTGGACAAGGTGACCGAGCTGCTCGGGCTGGCGGCGCTGCTCGAGCGGCGCCCGCACGACCTTTCCGGCGGCGAGAAGCAGCGCGTCGCGATCGGCCGCGCGCTGCTCGCCGACCCGCGCCTGCTGCTGATGGACGAGCCGCTCGCCGCACTCGATGCGCCGCGCAAGAGCGAGATCCTGTACTACATCGAGCGTCTGCGCGACGAGGTAGGCGTGCCGATCGTGTACGTCAGCCATTCGCTCGACGAAGTGGTACGCCTGGCCGATACGGTCGTAGTGATGTCCGAGGGACGAGCACTCGACTCGGGGCCGGTCGACGAAACGATGGCGCGCATGGAGCTGCGCCCTTACCTCGGCCGCTTCGAGGGCGGCGCGGTGATCGAAGCACGCGTCGCCGAGCAGGACCTCGAGATGGGTCTGGCGCGGCTCGACTTTCCCGGCGGCGCGCTCTACGCGCCGGACGTCGACGCGCTGGTCGGCGAGCGCGTGCGCGTGCGCATCCGCGCGCGCGACGTCTCGCTCGCGACGGTGCGGCCCGAGGCGATCAGCATGCTCAACGTGCTGCCCGGCACGCTCAAGGCGCTCGGCGAGAGCGAGGGCGCGAGCGTCGACGTCCAGATCGACGTCGCGGGCACGATCCTGCTCGCGCGCGTCACGCGCAAATCGGTCGCCGCGCTCGGTCTCGCGCCGGGACGACCGGTATACGCCCTGGTAAAAGCGGTGGCGATCGACCGTCACAGCGTCGGCTGGGCGTAGTGCGAGCTGCGCTAAACTGGGTCGTTCTCAAAGGAGGAGCGCCATGCCCGGATACGTCATCGCCGAAGTGGAAGTCACCGACCCGGCCGCGTACGAGGAGTACCGCAAGTTGGTACCCGCGACGGTGCAGAAATACGGCGGCAAGTTCCTGACTCGCGGCGGCAAGACCGAAACCAAGGAGGGCGGCTGGGCGCCGCAGCGCTTCGTCATTCTCGAGTTTGCGAACCTGGAGCAGGCGCGCAAGTGGTACGAGTCGCCCGAATACGCGCCCGCGCTGGCGATCCGCAAGAAGGCGTCCAAGTCGAGGCTGATCCTGGCGGAAGGGCTGTAGCGCAAACGAAAAGGGCGCCCGCGGGCGCCCTTTTTGCTGCTGCGGGCGAACTTCAGTGCTGGTGCTGCGGCGCGCCCGCCGCGGCACCGGTGGACTTGGCCGGGATCTTGCCGGCCTTGACGTCGTCGTACCACAGCTGATGGTGCTCCTTGGCCCACTCCTCGTCGACGTAACCGCTGCGCATCGACTGGTAGGCGCCCTCCATTCCGATGGTGCCGAGATAGATGTGGGCGAACGACAGCGCGATGAACACAACCGCGCCGATGACGTGGATCACGTTCGCCTGCTGCATCGTCTCGCGCAGCTGGTCGAAGTTCGGGAACAGCATGATCAGCCCGGTGACGCTCATGATCACCCCGAGCAGCACGACGCCGATCCAGAACCAGCCCTTCTCGCCGAAGTTGAAGCGCCCGGAAGGAACCTCGTTGCCGCTCAGCAGGCCGCCGCCCTTGGCGATCCACTTGGCGTCGCTCGCATGCCAGAAATTGTCCCTTACGAACAGGACGATCGTCAGCAGCAGGCTGAGGATGAAGTACGGACCAACGAAGTTGTGCAGGTTCTTGGCCAGCGCACTGAGCCAAGCGAACAGCGTATAGCCGATCACCGGCAACAGCACGAACTTGCCGAACAGGATGATCAGCCCCGACAGCGCGAGGATGACGAAGCTGATCGCAGTGCTCCAGTGCGCGATCCGCTCCAGGCTGTTGAAGCGCTCGATCAGGCGGCCGGTCGGCGCATGCTTGAGCTTCATCGTGCCCTTGACCAGATAGTAGGCCAGGATCGCCAGCGCGGCGACGACCAGCAGCCAGCCGCCGTAGAAGATGAGCGGGCCGTTGCGGAAGTTGCGCCACGCCTCGCCGGCAGTGGCGAACGCGCTCTGGCCCGTAAAGCGCAGCGGAGACTGGATCAGAACCGCCCCCTGATGCTGCGGCAGGGTGGTGTAGTTCTTCTCGCCGGATTTCACGTCGCGCCAAACCGGCGCGTTGTTGCCCGGCTGCTCGGCGCTGCGCTCGGCCTGCGCCTTGGCGCCGGCCGATTGCGCCTGGACCGGTCCCGGTACGGCAAACGCGGCCAGCACCAGCAGCGCGCCCAACAGCTTGCATAGCTTGCTCATCTGTTCCTCCTGGCCGCGGGCCGGCGCTAGTCGCCGATGCGCACGTATTCGTTCTGGAACTTATTACGTGTCTTAATCTCGTCGGTCCAGCTCTTCTGGTCGCCCTTGGTCCACTTGTTTACGCTGTTGCTCGTGTAGGCGAGTGGCGCGTTGTCCCAGGGCGGAGTGTCGGGCTTGCCCTGGTACTTGCCCTGCTTGAAGGAGGATGCCTGCGGCTTTTCGCCGCAGCCGCCGAGCGCCACCAGACCGAGCGCGGCGACGATCGCCACCACCGTACGCCCGCTCATGACTTGCTCCCGGTTGCGGCCTGGCCGCCCTTGGGTGGGCCGTAGGCGGTGCCCCAGCCCCAGACCTCTGCGCCCTTGCCGCGCACCGTGACGCGCTGGCGGTAGATGTCGGCGATGGTGTCGCCGTCGCCGCCGAGCAGCGCCTTGGTCGCGCACATCTCGGCGCAGGCCGGCAGCTTGCCTTCAGAGAGCCGGTTTCTGCCGTACTTCTTGAACTCGGCCTCGCTGCGGTCGGGCTCGGGACCGCCGGCGCAGAAGGTGCACTTGTCCATCTTGCCGCGCAGGCCGAAGGCGCCCGCCTGTGGGAACTGCGGCGCGCCGAACGGGCAGGCGTAGAAGCAGTAGCCGCAGCCGATGCACAGGTCCTTGTCGTGCAGCACTACGCCGTCGGCGGTCTTGTAGAAGCAGTCGACCGGGCATACCGCCATGCACGGCGCATCCGAGCAGTGCATGCAGGCGACCGAAATCGACTTCTCGGCCCCCACCACGCCGTCGTTTACCGTGACCACGCGCCGTCGGTTGACCCCCCATGGCACCTCGTTCTCGTTCTTGCATGCCGTCACACAGCCGTTGCATTCGATGCAGCGCTCCGCATCGCACAGGAATTTCATTCTGGCCATGGCGTTCTCCTTATGCCTTCGCGACCTGGCAAAGCGTCGCCTTGGTTTCCTGCATGTCGGTGACGACGTCGTAGCCGTAGGTCCAGGCCGTGTTCACCGCCTCGCCGCGCACGATCGGATGCGCGCCGTCAGGGTAGTAGGGCAGCATGTCCTTGCCCTCCCACCAGCCGGAGAAGTGGAACGGCACGAACACCGTGCTCGCGGCCACCCGTTCGGTCACCAGCGCCTTGACCTTGATCTTGGCGCCCGTGGGCGTGTGCAACCAGACGTACTCGCCGTCGCGGATGTCGCGGTCGGCGGCCGCCTTCGGGTTGATCTCGACGAAGTTGTCCTGCTGCAGCTCGGCGAGCCAGGGGTTGGAGCGCGTCTCCTCGCCGCCGCCCTCGTACTCGACCAGCCTGCCGCTAGTCAGGATCAGCGGATACTTCTCGTAATCCTTGTCGGCGATCGCCTTGTCCTGGACGGTCTTGAACAGCGTGGGCAGCCGGTAGAGCGTCTTCTTGTCCGGGTACGTCGGCCATTTCGCGACCAGCTCCGGATGCGGAGTGTAGAGCGGCTCGCGGTGAAGCGGCACGGCATCCGGGAAATTCCACACCACCGCGCGCGCCTTGGCGTTGCCGAACGGCACGCAGCCATGCTTGAGCGCGACGCGCTGGATGCCGCCCGAGAGGTCGGTCTTCCAGTTCTTGCCCTCGGCCTCGGCCTTCTCGGCATCGGTCAGGTCATTCCACCAGCCCAGTTTCTTGAGCATGTCGGCGGTGAACTCCGGATAACCGGTGGTGATTTCGCTGCCGGCCGAGTACGAACCGTCCTCGGCCAGCAGGTTGACCCCGTCGTGCACCACGCCGTAGCGGGCGCGGAAGGTGCCTCCGCCGTCCATCACCGCCTTCGATGTGTCGTACAGGTTCGGCGTGCCCGGATGCTTGACCGAGGGGTTGCCCCAGCACGGCCATGGCAAGCCGAAGTAATCGCCGGTCAGATCGTAGCCCGTTTCCTTGTCCTTGCCGCCACGCGCGCGGAGCGTTTTGACGTCGAACACGTGCATGTTGCGCATGTGCGCCTTGAGCCGCTCGGGCGATTGGCCTGTGTAGCCGATGGTCCAGGTGCCGCTGTTGATCTCGCGCAGCGTGTCCTCCATCTCGGGCTCGTCCATCCCGCCCTTGCCCTTGACCAGCTTGATGTTCTGCTTGCCGTCCTTCTTGCCCACGAACTGGTCGGCGAAGCCGAGCTTCTGCGCCAGCTGGTACATGATCATATGGTCGGTACGGCACTCGAACACCGGATCGACCACCTTCTCGCGCCACTGCAGCGAGCGGTTCGACGCGGTGACGCTGCCGTAGGTCTCGAACTGCGTCGCCGCCGGCAACAGGTAGGCGCCGTCCTGGCGCGCCATCGCGAACATCGAAGCGCTGGCCGACGGATACGGATCGATCACCACCATCATGTCGAGCTTCTTCATCGCCTCGATCTGGTCGAGCCCGCGCGTCTGCGAGTTCGGCGCATGGCCCCAGAAGACCACCGCACGCACGTTCGAGGGCTGGTCGATGTTCTCCGGCTTCTCCAGCACGGCGTCGGCCCAGCGCGACACGGTGAAGCCGAACTTGCCCATCAGGGCCTCGGACTTGTAGCGCTTCTTGAGCCATTCGAGGTCGACGTTCCACACCCGCGCCCAGTGCTTGAAGGCGCCCGGCGCAAGACCGTAGTAGCCCGGCAGCGACTGCGCGTTCGGGCCGACGTCGGTCGCACCCTGGACGTTGTCGTGGCCGCGGTAGATGTTCGCCCCGCCGCCGGTGATACCCGCGTTGCCAAGCGCCAGCATCAGCACCGCGCTCGCGCGCGTCACGTTGTTGCCGTTGGTGTGCTGCGTCTGGCCCATGGCCCAGATGATGAATCCGGGCCGGTTGTCCGACAGCATCTTGGCTACTTCGTACATGTCCTTCTCGGACACGCCGGTGACCTCCTCGACCGCCTGCGGGGTGTACTTGGCCATCACCTCGGCCTTGACCTGGTCCATACCGTAGACGCGGTCGTGGATGTACTTCTTGTCTTCCCAGCCGTTCTTGAAGATGTGATACAGCAGCCCGAACTGGAACGCGACGTCGGAGCCCGAGCGGATGCGCACGAACTTGTCGGCGTGCGCCGCGGTGCGCGTGTAGCGCGGATCGGCGACGATCACCTTGGCGCCGTTCTCCTTCGCGTGCAGCGTGTGCAGCATCGAAACCGGGTGCGCTTCGGCCGCGTTCGAGCCGAGAAAGAGCAGACATTTCGAGTTCTGCTCGTCGTTGTAGGAGTTGGTCATCGCCCCGTAGCCCCAGGTGTTGGCGATGCCCGCGACCGTGGTCGAGTGGCAGATGCGCGCCTGGTGGTCAATATTGTTGCTGCCCCAGAGGCGAATCCACTTGCACAGCAGGTAGGACTGCTCGTTGTTGTGCTTGGACGAGCCAAGGACGAACAGTGCGTCCGGACCGCTCTCCTCGCGGATCTTGAGCAGCTTCTTGGATATCTCGTCGTAGGCCTGCTCCCACGAGATCTTCTTCCACTTGCCGCCTTCCAGCTTGACCGGGTGCTTCAGCCGGTGCGAGTCCTCGGTCATGGTGTGGTGACGCACCGAAGCGCCCTTGGCGCAGTGCGCGCCCAGGTTGAGCGGCGAGTCGAACACCGATTCCTGCCGCACCCAGACGCCGTTCTGCACCACCGCGTCGATTGCGCAGCCGACCGAGCAGTGCGTGCAGACCGTGCGCTTGATCTCGATGTTGCCGCTCTCGCCCGGTTCCTGCGCGGCCTCGACCTTGCCGATCATATTGAACGGCAGCTGGCTGGCGACGGCGCCCGCGCCCAGCGTCACGCCGGAGCGCTTGAGGAACGCGCGCCGGTCGATGGTTTTCGCCACCGTGTTCGTCAGCCCGCGCGCCAGGCGCGCCTGCGGAACTTCGGCGGAGCCGGATTTTCTGGTCAGCAACATTGCGGCCTCCTCAGACCTTGGTGGTGCGGTAGTAGTTGTTGACGTGCTCGGTCGCCTGGTAGCCGCGAGACTCGCTCTTGGCCGTCTCGGGCCCGGCGGCCGGTATGCCCGGCGCCGTCTTGGCGACGATGGCGGCCGCGGTGGCCGCGCCGCCGGCGCCGACTGAGAGAAGGAAATTGCGGCGTGAAAGACGTGGGCTGCGTTCGCTCATGGTCGCCTCCGTATTGTTTTATGCGTAGCGCCCAGGGCGATCCGGCCGCGGGCGCAACGACTAATTTGCAGAGCAGCGCCTATTCTTACATGCGGAACGCTGCATATTCAACTTCGAGGAACTGTTTTGTGAAACGCGCGACGGCGCGATAAAACACGGCTTGCTCGCAATTGACTACCGCATCGCACAAGCGGCCCGCCCCCGACCACATAAATCGGTCGAAGAAGGCCTTCTGATCCTCCAGCGGCGCATGCTGCTCTGCAATAAGAAAGCGCATAAGCTCGCATAGTGCCGCGATATGATCCTCCGGCTCGTTGACCGATATGCGACGCGCGATTCCGCGCTGCGCAAGGTAGCCGCGCAAATTGACCAGCGGCGCATCGACCGCACTGGTGGCGAGATAGGCGCCCGCGTACGGCGTGACCTGCGCTTTACCGACGCCGATGAACAGGGACTGGTATTCCTCTTTCACCGCCGCCAGGTCGGCGGCCGCGGCGGCGAGCGTCAGATCGCGCCAGGCGAGCGCGAATCCCGCCCCTTCGCCGCTCGACTCCTCGGCCACGATCTCGTCGGCGCTGGCGAGCTCCGCCAGCAGCGCCGCGTCCGGCGCGTCGTAGTACAGCCGCGCAAGCAGGGCGTAGAAGTCGGCGCGCGCCGCCTCCTCGGGCGGCAGCGTAGGCGCGAACTGCAGCGGCGCGGCGTCGGGGCTCATTTGCGCCCCGGATAATCGAGGATCGAAGGCTCGTCCTTCGACTCCATCATGTCGACCACACGGCAGTCGGCGCACATTTGCAGCCGCCTGAGCGCGCCGCCGCCGGCGAACATCGAGTGCGTCGTCAGCTTGCCGAGCATGTTGTCAATCAGCTGGCGTGTACCGAACGGCTTGCCGCAGCGCACGCAATTGAATGGCTCGGCTTCGTTCAGTGTCACCGCCTGCTTCGCCTGCGGCGTAAGCAGCAGGCGCGGCAGGAGCGTGATCGAGCCCTCCGGGCAGGTGTCGGCGCACAGTCCGCACTGGACGCAGTTGCGCTCGATGAAGCGCAGCGCCGGCGTTTCGGGTGCGTCCTGCAGTGCGGCTTCCGGGCAGGCGCCGATGCAGGCCTTGCACAGGGTGCAGCTCTGCTTGTCGACCGCAAGGGCGCCGAACGGCGCACCCTTGGCGAGCGCGATACTCTCCTGCGGCGCGGGCGCGTGCCTGGCCAGGTGATCGAGCTCGAAATCGAGCGTACCGCGCTTTTCGAGCGCGAGGTTGAAGCCCGCCGGCATCGAAACGCCCTTGGCCGGCTGCATCGCCCACAGCGCGCGCTCGAGGCTCGGGGCGTCCTCGGCGCGGATCAACTCGAAGTGCCGGCCGGCGTAACCGAGGGCGTTTAGGATCGTCTCGGCGTGGCCCATCTGCTCGATCAGCGCAGCGCCGTAGGACTCGGCCTCGCGCCCGGTCGAAACCACCGCGACCTGGCTTGCGCCGTAGCAGATCGTGCCCAGCAGCAGGTCGATGCCGATCGAGGCGATATGGAAGGCCTCGACCGGAATCGCGCGCGCGGGCAGCCCCTTGCCGCCGCGCAGCGCGTGGCGCCCCACGCCATGCACCAGGGCGCGGCCGTCTTCCATGTTGTGGAACACCAGACAGGCGTCCTTGCCGCCCGCGTCGCGGTAGGTGCCGAGCAGCGTCTTCAGGCGCCGCCCCATGTCCGGCACGCGCGGGTAGGCGTAGCCCATCGCGCCCGAAGGGCACACGGTCGCGCAGCCGCCGCAGCCGGCGCACAAGTGCGACTCGACCTTGACGTGGTCGCCGTCGGCGCTGATCGCCCCGGTCGAGCAGACCTCGATGCAGCGGTTGCAGCCGTTGCGCCCCGAGCGGCTGTGGGCGCAGATGCGCTCCTTGTAGATGACGAACCTGGGCTTCTCGAACTCGCCCACCAGCTGCGCGAGCTGCGCCGCGCAAAGCGCCTGCTCGAGCGGGTCGGCGCCGGGCGCGGCGTAGCCCTGCGGCAGCTCGGGCGTGCGCAGCAGCGGCTCGGCGGAAAGGTCGAGCACCATGTCGAAGCGCTCCTTGCGCACCCGATCCACGCGCGCGAAGTCCACTGCGCCGATCGCGCCGCAGGCCTTGACGCAGGCGCGGTGCGACTTGCACTTGTCCAGGTCCACCTGGTAGGTGAAGTCGATCGCGTTCTCGGGACAGGCCGCGACGCAGGCGTTGCAGCGCGTGCACAGCTCAAGGTCGATCGGGTTGTCCTGCGTCCACTCGACCTCGAACGCGCCGAGCCAGCCCGCGACCCGCAGCGGCGTGCCAGACCAGACCGGGTAGCGGCGCTCGAGCGGCAGCTCGCCGCCTTCGCCGCGGGTGACCAACACGCTGACGTCGAGCCGATCGGAGAGCCTTTGCGCCCAGTCGAGCGCGGCGGCCGAGGGCCCGATCACCAGCAGATGGCCGCCCGACTTGTACTCCACCGCCGGCACCGGCTCGGGCTCGGGCAGCGCCGCCGCGGCGAGCAGCGCCGCGATCTTGGGCGTGGCGCGGCGGCCCTCGGCCGACCAGCCCGCCGCCTCGCGGATGTTGACGAAGCGCAGCTCGGCCTTCGATTCGGCGCCTTGCGCCAGCTCGGCGAACAGCGACGCCTCCTGCGTGCATGCAACCAGCAGCTGCGGGTCGTTGAGCGCGGCCTGGAACGCGCCCGCCTGCTTGCGGCACAGCTCGCCGTGCACGGTGAGCGGCGCGCCCTGCTTGAGCGCTGCCGCGAGCGCCTTGGCGTCGAGCGGCAACGTGCCGTTGCAGTTGCACAGCTTAAGTGTCTTGCCCTCGAGCGACATCTTTGGGTTCGTCTCCGTTGTTCTCGTTGTCCGGTTTCTCGACTTCCACTTCCGCTTCCGCCACGACTTCCTCTTCGGCCCCGATTTCCTGCGTCGCCTGCTGTTGCGCCTGCACTTCCTCCTCCTTCTCCTGCTCCGGATCCGGGCGGCGCAGCGTGCGCCGCATGTGCACCAGCTTGGCCACCATTTCCTGCGGCAGGTCCTCGAGCTTCGAGTAGTCCTCGGAGAAGACGTCCAGCCCGTCGGCGGCGTTCAGGCGCGGGTCGCCGAACAGCTTCTTGAGCGCGAGCCGGCGCAGGCCGTCATCGACGCGCCGGTCCATGAAGCTGCTGAAGTCCGAATCGGGGCCCAACTGATCCAGCGGCGGCAGCTCGGGCGGCGGCGCCTCGGGCGCGGGCGGCGTCGGCGTGGGCGCCTCGGCAGCGCGCACCGATTCGCGTTTCAGCCGCGACCAGCGCGCCAGCCGGTTTTCCTTGTCCTGCGCCATCAGCCCTTCGCGCGGTCCGCCGGATCTTTGAACGATTGCGGCCGGATGCGCTTCTTCTTCGGCTCGGGGCGGTAGTTGTCGCGCACGAACTCGGCCACCCATTGCCCCACTTCGCGCTGCATCGGCACCGAGCCGACCTCCTCGCCGCTGTCCATCCAGCCGCTCGCCTCGTTGGAGCTCGCGGTGACAAACTGGGGCACTGCCTGTCCGGCCTCCATGCGCCACATGACGAAGATGCGCGGCTCGGCGGTGGTGATGTTCATGTAATAGCCCTCGCCCTCGGCGCGGTAAAGCTCCAGCATGAGCCCCGGATAAAGCCATTGCGCGGCGTCTGCCTCGCCGGGCACGGGTCCCACCGCAGCGCTGCGGTGGTACGGCGCGAGCACTGCGGCAACTTCCCACAGCTCGGATTGCCAGGGATTGTCCAGTGCGCGACGCCGCATTACCACCGCGACGCTCATCTCGGGTCGTTGCATGAATTAACTATAGCGCACGCCGGCTCTGTTAAGATTTTTCCTTGGCTCAGGCGGTCAAAGACACCATGCAGGACAAGGTTATCCCGATCCGCGCAGCAGGCACCGAGCGGCGCCCGGCCCCGCTCTACGACGGCACGCCGCTGGCCGACACGCTCGGGCGCGGGCTGCGCGACCTGCGCATCTCGGTCACCGACCGCTGCAACTTCCGCTGCGTGTACTGCATGCCGCGCGAGGTGTTCGACCACGAGCACAAGTTCCTGCCGCACAGCGCGATCCTGAGCTTCGAGGAAATCGCGCGCCTGGCGCGCGTGTTCGTCGGCCTGGGGGTGCAGAAGATCCGGCTCACCGGCGGCGAGCCGCTGGTGCGGCGCGACCTGCACCGGCTGGTCGAGCAGCTCGCCCGCCTGGACGTCGACCTCACGCTCACCACCAACGGCTCGCTGCTCGCCAAGCAGGCGCGGCGGCTGAAGGACGCCGGCCTGAAGCGCATCACGGTCAGCCTCGACTCGCTCGACGACGTGGTGTTCAAGGCCATGAACGACGCCGACTTCCCGGTGGCGAAGGTGCTCGAAGGCATCGATGCCGCCGCAGCCGCCGGGCTGGGCCCGATCAAGATCAACATGGTGGTCAAGCGCGGCACCAACGACGGCGAGATCGTGCCGATGGCGCAGCGCTTCCGCGGCACGGGACATATCGTGCGTTTCATCGAGTTCATGGACGTCGGCAGTACCAACGGCTGGCGCATGGACGACGTGCTGCCCTCGGCCGAGGTGGTACGCATGATCGCCGCGCACCACCCGCTCGAGCCGATCGGCGCCAATCACCCGGGCGAGGTCGCCGATCGCTGGCGCTACGCGGACGGTGCGGGCGAGATCGGGGTCATCTCCTCGGTCACGCAGGCGTTCTGCCGCGACTGCAACCGCCTGCGCCTTTCGACCGAAGGCGCGCTCTACACCTGCCTGTTCGCGCAGTCGGGCCACGAGCTCAAGCCGCTGCTGCGCGCCGGCGCGGGCGACGACGAGCTGCGCAACGAGATCGCCGCGGTCTGGCGCGCGCGCGCCGACCGCTACTCGGAGATCCGTACTGCCGAGACGGCGAACCTGCCCAAAGTCGAGATGTCGTACATCGGTGGCTAGGCGACCCCGTGGTTAAGCTCACCCATGCGGCACGGCCCGCGACCTTCGAGGTCGAGGCCTACAACGAGCGCGGCGAGATGGTGCCGACCGCGATCGCGGGCGAACACCCGCTCACGCTCTACCTGGACAAGCGCGAGATCGTCACCCTGATGACGCTCGGCCATGCACCCGAGGCGCTCGCGCTCGGCTACCTGCGTAACCAGCGCCTGGTCGGCTCGATCGACGAAGTCGAGGCGGTGCAGGTGGACTGGGAAACCGACTCGGTCGCGGTGACGACACATCGAAAGAAGAATATCGGCAACAAGATGAAGAAACGCACGGTCACCACCGGCTGCGGCCAGGGCACGGTGTTCGGCGACCTGATGGCCGAGATCGACTCGGTAAAGCTGCGCGACGACGTGTTCCTCGCCGATGCGCAGTTGTTCGACCTGATCGAGCAGGTGCGCCGCCACGAGACGATCTACAAGCAATCCGGCGCGGTGCACGGCTGCGCCCTGGCGCGCGCGACGGGGTCGGCTGCAGCCGAGATCATGATGTTCGTCGAAGACGTCGGGCGCCACAACGCGGTCGACGCGATCGCCGGGCGCATGTGGCTCGAGGCAATCGACGGCTCGGACAAGATTTTCTACACCACCGGCCGCCTGACCAGCGAGATGGTGATCAAGTGCGCGCAGATGCGCATCCCCTTCCTCGTTTCGCGCTCGGGCCTGACCCACATGGGCCACCAGGTCGCGCACAAGGTCGGCCTGACCATGCTCGGGCGCGCCAGCGGCCGGCACTACCTCCTTTTCAGCGGCGGGCAGCGCCTGCGGCGCACCGCCGTACAACCGACGGAGTTCGCATGAAACGACGCGCTGCGGCGGATTTCCGCTACACGATTGCGGCGCGCGAGAGCCAGGCCTGCGCCTGCCGCAGCGCGGCAATCTGATCCCCTCATAAATTGGTTCGGGTTCATTCCGGGGCCGCGCTCGGATAGCATTCCGAGCGGGAGGGGGTAAACATGAAAACAATGCACTGGAAGGTGTTGGGCGCGCTCGCGCTCGCGGCGGTCCTGGCCGCAGGCGCGGTCAATGCGGCGGAGCCGCCGCCGGCGCAGAAGGCGAACGCCGGCTACGCGGCGATTCCGCCCAACAAGGACGAGGACCTCAAGCTCTACTACGCGGACGGGCGCACGCTGAAAGGCCCCGCGGCGATGGCGCGCATGCAAAGCGACTCGGAGCTCATTCTCTGGCTGGCCGGAAACCAGTTCTTCGCCATGGACGACGTGGTGCACGCGTTCCAGGCCCAGCATGGCGGCATCAACGTCGGCGTGATCACGCTGCCGCCGGGGCTGCTGCTCACGGCGATCCAGAAAGGCGGCTGGACCTACGGCGGCAAGGACTACCCCGGCCGGCCCGACGTCTACGCCTCGGTCAACCTCGGCCACCTGAAAAAGCTCAAGGCCGCGGGGATGATGCAGCAGCACGCCATCTACATGCACAACGAACTGGTGCTCATGGTCGCCAAGGGCAACCCGAAGAACATCCGCGGCGTGGCCGACATCGGCCGCGCGGACGTGCGCACCTCGATGCCGAACCCGGAGAGCGAAGGGATCATGGTGTTCTACGGCCGCAAGGTGCTCGAGCGCCACGGGCTGTGGGATAAGGTCTCCGGCGGCAAGAAGTGCCGCTCCTGCCAGACCACGCCGAACAACTGGTTCACCTCGGTGCACCACCGCGAGACGCCGGAGCGCATCGCCGACGGCCGCTCGGACACCGGCTTCGTCTGGATCACCGAGACGATCCGGGCCCAGCACCAGGGCTCCCCGGTCGAGGCCGTGAAGCTGCCGCCCGAGGACAGCCTGCGCGACGAAGTGGCTTATGCGATCGGCGCGTTGAGCGCCAGCCCGCATGCAGGCGCCGCGTCGAGCTACCTGGCCTTCCTCGCCACGCCTGCGGCGGCGCAGGCGTACGCGAAGTACGGCTTCGTCAACGCGAGCCCGCAGGAACTGGCGCTGAAGCCGATCCCGTAACGGCGCGCTGCGCCTCGAGCTCGTTGCGCGAGGGGAAGAAGAGCGAGGTCGCGAGCATCCCGCCGGCGAGCGCGGCGAGGACGTAAAACACGTATCTGAAGCCCCCGCTGGTGGCGTGCAGCCCGGCCACCAGCGGCACGCCCACCGCAGCCACCCCGAGCGACACGACGTAGCGCACCGCGAGCACGCGGGCACGGTACTCGTCGGCGATGTAGCGTCCGACGATCGCGTCGTTGAGCGGAATCTGGCCGAACACCGCCAGCATCATCAGCAGCGCCGCGACCAGCATCGGCCAGCCGTCCAGGTTGGCCGCCAGGTACAGCAGCGGGATCTGCGCCAGCGCGACGCCGATCATCAGGCGCTTGAGCTCGGTGCGGTCGATCAGCGTGCCCATCAGCACCTGGGCGAAGGCAGCGATGGTGTACACCAGCGCCACCAGCGCGCCGACGCCGAAGTTGGTCTGGGTCAGCGCGCGCAGGCGCTCGTCGAACACCTTCGGCATCGACACCGTGGTCGAGTTGAAGATGATCCCGCCGCAGGCGGTCGCGATCAGCAGGATGGTGAAGATGCGCGTCATCGTGCGCCGATCGACGTGCAGCCCGACCGACTTCGAGGTCCGCGGCACGCGCCCCGGGTCGGGCACCAGCAGCAAGAACGCAACACCGGCGGCGATCGCCGCCAGGCCCGGGACGAAGAACGCCACGCGCCAGCCGGCGGCGTCCGTCAGGGCACCGGCAACCAGCGCGGCCGAGGCGAGGCCGAGGTTGCCGTACAGACCGTTCCAGCCCAGCGCCTTGCCCATTTTGGCCGGCGCCGACACCAGCATCGCGATCCCCACCGGGTGGTAGATCGCGGCGAACATGCCGATCAGGGTGAGCCCCGCGCCGATCTGCCACGGCGCCTGGGCGAACCCGGTCAGGCACAGCGAGCCGCCGATGCCGAAGAAAAAGACCGCCAGCATCTTGTAACGGCTCCAGTGGTCGGCCAGCCAGCCCGCGGGCAACGCGAAGGCGCCGAAGGCGATGAAGCCGCCGAGCGCGAGCGGCAGCAGCTCGGAATAGGTCTGTGTCCAGTGGCGCGCCAGCGCCACCACCACGGTCGGGAACACCAGCATCGACAGGTGGTCGAGCAGGTGGCCGAGGTTGAGGAACGGCACGAGGTATTTCGGGTTCTTCACGGCGCACGCAGTCTGTCACGGCGCATATTGGGCGGCAAGTCGGTTTCGCCGCGGCGTTCCCTTAGAATCGCGGCATGGACGGCGTGACCGGAATCATCCTCGCAGGCGGCCGGGGCCGGCGCATGGGCGGGGTGGACAAGGGGCTGCAGCCGCTCAACGGCAGGCCGATGGTCGCCTGGGCGATCGAGCGCCTCGCGCCGCAGGTGGACGAGATCCTGCTCAACGCGAACCAGAACGCCGAGGCCTACGCCCGCTTCGGCCACCGCGTGGTGCCCGACTCGCTCGGCGGCTTCGCCGGCCCGCTCGCGGGGCTGCACACCGGCCTGCAGGCGGCCTCGCAGCCGCTCGTGGTGACGGTGCCCTGCGATTCGCCTTTCCTTGCGCTTGATCTGGTCGGTAGATTGAAATCTTCTTTGAACGAGAAGGATTTGGCCGTCGCAAAGACTGGCGATCAGCCTCACCCCGTGTTCGCGCTGGTGCGGCGCAGCGTGCTGCCCCACCTCGAGGCGTTCCTCGCCGGCGGCGGGCGCAAGATCGACGCCTGGTACGCGACGCTTGCGGTGATCGAGGTACCCTTCGATGACCAACCCGAGGCGTTTCGCAATATCAACACGCTCGACGAGCTGAGCGCTGCCGCCGCGCCGCCTCAATCGAACAGCAGGTTGTAGAACACGTCGATCGCGCTGTCGCTTCCGGTCTGGGTCTGCAGCGTCCAGCGAGGGCTGAGGGTGTAGCGCAGCTTGACCGCGTTGCCGGCGGCGAACAGGCCCCGCTCGTACACCAGGTAGAGCTTGGACGACAAGCGCTTGCCGAGCGTCACCACGGAGTCCTGCAGCCCGGCGTTGGCACCGCTGCCGCCGCGCACGCCGATCTCGTCCAAGCCGGTTGCGCGCGAGAGCCGGGCCTGCAGCGCCGCCGACTCGCCTTGCGCGAGCAAGGCGCCGGCCGCGGCCGACATCAGGCCGGCGTCGGACTTGCTCGTGCCGTCCAGGCCGTGCCCGAGCACCAGCCAGGACAGCTTGTCCGCGTCAGGGACCTCGGGCTTGGACGCCAGGCTGACCTTGGGCGCCGACGCGGTGCCGCTGATCGCCACCCCGGCCTCGACCGCCTGGTTCTTGCGCATCGCCACGATGTCGAGCCCCGGGTTGTCGAGCGGTCCGCTGAAGCTGATGATGCCGCGCTCGATTGTCAGGCGCTGCCCGTAGGCGCTGTAGGTGCCTGCGGCCACCCGGATGCTGCCGCTCGCGGTGGGCAGGCGGTCCTCGTCGGCGCGCAGGCGCAGCTTACCGGCCAGACGCGCGTCCAGGCCTTTGCCCTTGAGCACGAAGCGCTGGCCCAGGTCGAGCTCGAGGTCGAGCTGTGCCAGCAGCGGCCGCGCCGGCGCGCGCGACGCCTCCGTCTCGCGCCCCTTGATCACCACGTCGTCGCTCAGAGTGACGCCGGCGCGCTCGGGCAGGATGATGAGGCCTTCGTCGGCCGCGAGCGCGCCGCTCAGGCGCAGCCGGTCCGCGCGAAAGCCGATCGCGCCGGCCCCGCTCAGCACCAGGTGCCGGTCCGGGCGCCTGATCACTTCCAGCTTCGAGGCTTTCCAGTCGAGCGCGACCTCGGGCGAATCGCCTGCCAGGTCGAGCGTGCCGCTTGCCTCGAAACTTCCGCCGCCGGCGCGCAGCGTGAAGGTCTGCAGCGCGAGCTTCGAATCGCGCAGCTCGGCGCGCAGGCTGCCGTCGGCCAGGTCCACACCCTGCGCGGCGTCGCGCAGCGCCAGCCCGTCGCCCGAGACGCTGCCCGAAAGCCGCGGCGCGCCGAGCGTGCCGTGCGCAGAAAGCGAGACGCGCAGCGCGCCCTCGAGCGTAATCGACGGCCCCGCCAACGGCGCGATCCACGCAATCGACGGCATCTGCGCCTCGAGCGTCGCCTCCAGCGGCGCGGCGCGCAGGTCGGCCGAACCCAGACCGAGCGTGGCCTGCGCGGTGACCGCGCCGAGGCGCTTGCCGCGCGCCTCCGCGCTCGCCGTGATCCGGCCGTCCGCGACGCGCGCGCTGAGCTGCGCGCGCTCGATGCCGAGCGCGAGCGGCAAGTCGCCCTGCAGCGTCAGGTCGCCCGCGTCGCGCTTCACCTCGGCGCGCCCGTGCCAGCTCGAGGGCGCCTCGGGCACGCCCGCGACGTCCCAGTCGGCCGACAGCCTGAGCGTCGAGGCCAGCGCCGGCGGCAGCGCCGCGACGTCCCGTAGCAGCTCGAGCGACAGCCCGCTCGCCGCGCCGCGGCTGGCGATGGTCTTGCCGTGGCGGCTGAGCACGTCGAGCCGCAGGCTCGCCTCGCCCGAGCGCAAGACCAGCCCCTCGAGGGAGAAGCCATCCGCGCCGATCGTCACCGCGGCCGGAGCGTCGAGCCGCGCATCGAGCGTGCCGCGCGCGTTGAGCCGCGTCAGCCGGCCGCTCCAGCCCTTGCCGGCCTGCCAGCCGCCGTCGGCGGCGGCGTCGAGCTCGAGCTTGCCGCCGCTCGCGCGCAGGCGCAGCGCGTGCCGCGCCACGCTCCCGCTCGCGCTCAACTGCGCCTGCGCGATCGACCAGCGTCCGGCGCGCAGCCCGCGCACGCGGGCATCGAGCGAGAGCGCGCCGTCGAGCCCGCCCGCCAGGCTGGCGGCGAGCGTCGCGCTGCCGGCGACGCCGTCGTAGATGCGCTCCAGCCGCGGCACGGTGAGCTCGAGCGCGATGCGGTCGCCGGGCGCGCCGTAGCCGCCGCGCAGCTCCAGCCGGTTGTCGCCCGAGCGCAGCCGAACCTCGGCATCGCGCACCCGTCCGGGCGCAAGCGTCGCCTGCGCCCGTCCCGTCAGAGGCTCGCCGTGCAGCGTGCTCTGATCCAAATCGAGCCGGACTTTCCCGCTCGGAGCGGGCAGCAGCTGCCCCGAGACGTCGAAGCGGGCATTCAGGTCGCTCTTCGGATAGCGACCGAATTGCGCCAGATCGACCTGCGCGAGATGGCCCGTGAACCGGTAGGCGCGCGGCGCGTCGAACCCGAGCTCGCCCTCGAGCTCGAGCTTGGCCGCGCCTTCTTGCAGTTGAACCTGCTTCAGGACAAGCCGTCGGGCGGCGAGCGGCATTTCGAGCCGCAGCAAGCCCTGCAGACTTGTCGGGCGCAGCCTGGCGTCGATCCCGTGCAGGTCGAACCCTTTGCTGGCGAGCGCGAGCTCGAGCTTGCCGCCGCGCAGCGCGCCGTCGCCCTCGAGCGCCCCTGCGGCGCCAAAATCGATCCGGATCCGTTTCAGCACCAGATCGTCGGGGTCTCCGGCGAACGCCAGCGACAGCGTCTTGGCCGGTATCTTGCCGGCGGCAACGCTGCCTGCGAGCGCGTTCTCGAGCTCGAGGCTGCCCGAGTAGCCGGCCTTGGCCTGGAACGGCGCGATGCGTGCCCTCAGCCGCGCGCGCAGCGCGCCGCGTTCCGCCGCGGCGCTGAGCTCGATCGCGCCGAGCCTGCCCGAAGCCTGCGCGCTGATGCGGTACGGGCCGGGAGCGTCGCCGCGCGCCAGTGTCGCCTTTGCCGCCAGCCGGTAGGGCGCGCGCGTGCCGAGCGACGCTTCGCCCTGCAGCGCGCCAAAGGGCGTCTGCGCGCGCGCCAACTCGAGGCGGTACACGCCGCGCGTGAGGCGCGTGCTGAGCTCGATGTCGCGCAGCGTCTCGCTGCTCCCGCCCGCGCGCAGCGCGAGCTCGCCGACGCGCACCTGCGCCAGCGAAAGCTCGAGCGGCAGCCCGAGGTCGTCGGGCAGCTGCGCCGATGCGCCGCCCTGCCCCGAGAGCTCCACGCGCAGCGTCCCGACCTCGAGCGAATCGACCGCGAGGCGGCCGGCGAGCAGCGCGAGCGGCGACCAGTCGAGCGCCACTGCGTCCGCCTCGATGCGCCGCGCGCCGTCGCGGTAGGCGACGTGCGCGATGCGCAGCGGCCCGTAGAGCGAGCCGCGCACGTCCGCCAGCTCGAGCCTGCCCGCGCTGCGCGCGCTCGCCTGCGCGGCCAGCCACTGCAGCGTCGCCTCGCGCCCGAGGCCCCACAGCAGGGCGGCGACCGCCAGCGCCGCGACCAGCGCGGCGCGCAGCGACCTGAGCAGCAGGCCGACCGACATCAGAACGCGAACCCGAGCGAGAAGTGGATCCGGTACTTGCCGGTGTCGCGCCCGTAGGCGAGATCCAGGTTGACCGGCCCGACCGGGCTGCGCCAGCGCGCGCCGACGCCATAGCCCCGCTTGGCGCTGAACGACTGCAGCGTGTCGGCGGCGTCGCCGACGTCGTAGAACAGCGCCGCGCCCCAGCTCGGCGTAAGCCAGTGCACCGCTTCGGCGCTCGCGACGCCGAGCAGCCGGCCGCCGACCACGGCATCGGCTTCGGCCACCCCCAGGCTCTGGTAGGCATAGCCGCGCACCGACTGGTCGCCGCCGGCGCGGAACAGGTAGCTGGACGGAATCCCGTCGCGCCCGCCGGCGAGCACCGCGCCCGCCTCGGCGCGCAGGATCAGCGTCGAGCGCTGCGCGAGCGGAAAGAAGCCGGTCCACTTGCCGTAGCCGCGCGCGAAACTGCGGTCGGAGAGCAGGTGCTCGGCGGCGGCGCCGAGCTGCAAGTTGAGCACGTAGCCGCGCTGCGGCGCGAGCAGCGAGTCGACGTCCCTCAGCGTCCAGCCGTAGTACGGCACCAGCGCCTGGTTGTTCGCGGTCGGCAGGCCGGCGACCTGATCCGATTGCCTCTGGTACTGCAGCCCGAAGCTGCGCTCGATCTTCCCGTCGATGCGGGCGCGCTTCGCGTCGAGCGCGAAAGTGCGTGTCTGCTCTCCCTGCAGATCGGTGTTGGTCAGGCTGGCGCCGATGCTGTCGCGCGCGCCGTCAGCGCGTATCGGCCACGAGAGCGTGACGCTCGCGGTCGGTCCGGTCCGGTCGACCTTGAGCCCGGCCAGCAGCCGCAGCCCGCGTTGCGCGATGTTGTTGTCCTGGTACTCAATCTGTCCGCGCGCGCCGGTGTCGCTGCTCACCCCGGCGCCGAGGCCAAGGCGCCTGCGCTTGGCCTCGACCAGCGTCACCACCACCGGGACCGCCGCCGGCGCCGCGCCGGCGGTCGGAGCCTCGACCGTGACGTTGTCGAAATAGCCGCTGTTCTGCAGCCGCGTCTGCAGCGCGAACAGCGCCGATTGGCGGTAGGGCTCGCCCGGCTCGATCGGATTCAGGTTTTCGACGATGCGCGCCGGATAGCGCTCGAGGCCGTGGATCTCGGTCCTGCCGAAGCGGTACGGCGGTCCGCTGTCGAGCACCAATTCCAGGTCGGCGCGCAGCGTCGCGGGATCGACCGTCGCGCGGCTCGAAACGATGCGCGCTCCGGGATAGCGCTCGATGAGCAGCGCGCGCAGGGTCGCGCGCTTGGCGCCCTCCCACGCGTCCTGGCGGAACACCTCGCCCGCCTTGAGCGGCCAGCGCTCGCGCAAGGCCTCCGCGGTCGGCTGCTCGCCCGCGGGGGCGGAGGCGATGGCGCCGCGAAAATTCAGCTTCACGCTCGTCACGCGCACCGGCGCGCCCGGCTCGAGCCGCACCCGCACCGTCGGCTCGGCGCCGCCGCGCTCGAGCGAGACCTCGATGGCGGGGGAATAGAAGCCCTCGGTTTGCATCAGCGTGGCCACGTCGCCGCGCGTGCGCGCGACCAGGCGCTCGAGCTGCGCGGCGTCCATGCGCGGATTGTCGCGCCAGCGCTCGAGCTCGAGGTTGTCGCGCAGCAGCGCGCGATACGCCTCGGGGACATCGAGCTGGACTGCGTAGGAGAAGGCCGCTGCATGCGTCGACGCGAGTGCGAGGACGACGCCCGGCAAGAGGAATTTCAGCATTCTTGCGCTCGTTGTATTCTATCAAGACAACATGGCGCACTGATCATTCCCACCACATGAACAAGATTATCGAAGTCGTAAGCTGCCTCGACGGCTACGACCCCAGCGCATTGCGCGTCGACAAGGCGCGCGAGGCGATCCGGGCCTGCCTCACGCCGGTCGCGGGCATCGAGCGCGTCGCCACGCGCAGCGCCCTGGGGCGCGTGCTGGCCGAGCAAGTGGTGCCGCGCTTCGATGTGCCGGCGCACGACAACTCGGCCATGGACGGCTACGCGCTGCGCGCGGCGGACCTGACGCCGGACCGCGACAGCCGCCTCGAGGAGGTCGGCGCCGCGCTTGCCGGCCGGCCCTACAAGGGCAAGGTCGGGCACGGCGAATGCGTGCGCGTGACGACCGGCGCAGTGATGCCCGCCGGGACCGACACGGTGGTGATCCAGGAAGTGGTGCGCATCGAGGGCGGCGCGATCCTCGTCCCGCCCGGGCAGAAGCGCGGCCAGAACACCCGCGCCGCGGGCGAGGACCTCAAGTCCGGCGTCGCGGTGCTCGGTCCGGGTCGCGCGCTCGCGCCCGCCGACCTCGGGCTGATCGCCTCGCTCGGCATCGGCGAGGTGAGCGTGCGGCGTCGGCTGCGCGTTGCATTCTTCTCCACCGGCGACGAGCTGGCCTCGATCGGCGCGCCGCTCGCCGAGGGCCAGGTCTACGACTCGAACCGCTACACCCTGTACGGCATGCTGTCGCGGCTCGGCGTCGAGCTGATCGACATGGGCGTGGTGCGCGACGAGCCCGCCCTGCTCGAGGCCGCGTTCGCCAGCGCCGCGGCGAACGCCGATGCGATCGTCACCTCGGGCGGCGTCTCGGTGGGTGAAGCCGACTACACCAAGCAGATGATGGCCAAGCTGGGCGAAGTGCTGTTCTGGACCATCGCCATGCGCCCCGGCCGCCCGATGGCCTTCGGCCGCATCGGCGACGCCGCGCTGTTCGGCCTGCCCGGCAACCCGGTCGCGGTGATGGTCACCTTCTACCAGTTCGTGCGCGACGCGCTGCTCCACCTTTCGGGACGAACAGATGATTTCACCTTCCCCCTGTTGCGAGTGACTGCCTCACATCCCATCAGAAAGGTCGCCGGCAGAACCGAATACCAGCGCGGCGTTCTGTTCCGCGACGGCGGCGAGTGGAAGGTCAGGACCACCGGCCAGCAGGGCTCGGGCGTGCTGCGCTCGATGTCCGAGGCCAACTGCTTCATCGTGCTCGAGCACGAGCGCGGCAAGGTCGAAGCCGGCGAGCTGGTGCAAGTGCAGCTGTTCGACGGCCTGGTCTGAGGTGGCCGCGACGCCGCTCTTCTTCTGGGGCGCGTTCGCGCTCAAGCTGAGCGCAACCGCGATCGTGGTGGTCGCGGCCTCCTACGTGGTCGAGCGCAGCGGCCCGTTTCTCGGCGCGCTGGTGGCGGCGCTGCCGACCGCGGCCGGGGCCGCGTACGTGATTCTCGCGCTCGAGCATCCGCCGGACTTCATCGCCGCGAGCGCGGTGGGCAGCGTCGCCTCCAACGCCGCGGTGGCGCTGTTTGCGCTTGCCTACGCCGCGCTGGCCCAGCGCCGCGGGCTCGGCGCCAGCCTGGGCGGCGCGCTCGCGCTGTGGGCACTCGGCGTGGCCGCGATCCGGGCCGCCAGCTGGACGCTCGGCAGCGCGCTGCTGCTCAACCTCGTGGTGTACGCGGCGACGATTCCGGCCAGCCGGCGCTACCGCTGCCCGGGCGCGCTCGGCGGGCCGGCGAAGCGCGGCCGCTACGACCTGCTCGCGCGCGCCGCGACGGTCGGGCTGGTGGTGACGCTGGTCACCGGCGCGAGCAGCCGCATCGGCCCGCTGCTGACCGGGGTGTTCGCGCTGCTGCCGGTGGCGATGAGCAGCTTCGTCGTCATCCTGCAGCCGCGCATCGGCGGCCCGGCGACCGCGAGCGTGCTCGCCAACGCGCAGGCGCCGCTGCTCGGCCTGGGGCTCGCCTTCGCGGTGGTGCATCTCGCGGTGCCGCTCGGGGTGTGGTGGGCGCTGCTGCTGGGCCTCACGACCTCGTTCGGCTGGAGCGCGCTGCTGCTGGCCATGCGGCGCGCGTTCAGATGAAGCCCACGCGGCAAGTCAAGCGCGCGCTTGCTTCACCAGCTGCTCGAGCGTCTCGTAGGGTTGGGCGCCGACCACGCCCTGGTTGCCGATGACGAAGGTCGGCACGCCGGTGACGCCGTACTGGCGCGACTTGTCCCAGTCGGCATCGATCGCCGCGCGGTGGGTTCGTTGCTCGATGACTTCGCGCGCCCGGTCGGCCGGCAGGCCGACCGCTGCCGCGATCTCGACCAGCACCTCCGGGTCGCCGATGTCGCGCGCGTCGACGAAATAGGCGCGGAACAGCGCGTCGTGGATCGCTTCGCCCCCCGGCTGGGTGTCGGCCCAGGCGCCGAGCTCCTGCGCCAGCCGGCTGTTGTAGGTCATCGTACGATCGCCGTAGGCCAGGCCCTCGGCCTGCATGCGCGCGCGCATCTGGGCCTGCATCTGCGCGATGTCGTAGCCGCGCCCGGCGAAAAGCTCCTCCAGGCTGCGCCCCTCCTGGGGCGTGTCGGGGTGAAGCGGGAAATGCACCCACTTGATGCGCACGCCATGTTCGCGCCTGAGCCGCTCAATACGCACGGTACTGAGATAGCACCAGGGTCAGACGTAGTCCGAGAATATTTCCAGTACCAGGGGTTCGCTCACGGGCCTAATCTTTCTTGGCTGCCTGCTTGTCGTAGAAGGTAACGAGTTTTACCACATCGCCCGGGTCGATGCGGCCGATGGGCCCCGAGCTGTAGGTCGACGACCGCAGCTTGCCGTCGGCTGCGACGAGGAACTCGGAGGGCTGGATGATCCCACGCCGCTCCTCCCACCACGCCCCGAGCTGGTCCGCCATGGCGCGCGTGACGCCGTAGGCCACGGCAAACGATAGATCGGCCGCGACTTCCCTCGCCTTGTCCAACGGATCGACGCTCGCCGCGACGATCTTCACCCCGAGCGCGTCGAGCTCCGGTTTGAGCTTCTCGAAGCCGGCCAACTGCCGGCGGCAGTAGGGTCACCAGTGCCCGCGGTAGAACAGGATCACCTTGTAGCGGGCGTCGAGGCCGGCGGGCAGCTCGAGCTTGCCGCCGTCGACCAGATCGAGCGTCAGCGTCGGGAAGCTGTCGCCGGTATTGAGCTTGTCGGCCATCGCGAAATCCTCCAGGGCCGATTATGGCAGGGTTTGCGTGGCGGAAAAGAGTGGGAGTCGAACCCACCAGGGACGTCTGACGCCCCTCACCGGATTTGAAGTCCGGGCGCCCCACCGGGGTGCGATTCTCTTCCGTTTGCCGCGCGCATGAGCACGTGCGTGTCGCCGATGCGCCGGGTGAATTTTATCCGGTCGAAATGCTCGAGCACCTCGATCGCCGTATTGCGCCCGATTCCAGAGCGGTCTCGAAACCCGGCGGCGGTGATGGCGCCGTCAGGACCGGCTGCCGCCCGCGCGATTTCCTCCAGCCGCCGCACGCCCGCCGGGAGGAAGAAGCGGGTCTTCGATACGCGCACCAGCAGCCCCTGGCGCGCCACGCGCGAAAGAGCCGACTCGAGCTTCGCCGCGTCGGTCTTCAGCAGGGCGGCGAGCTCCGCGAGGGTGGGCGGGCGCAGCTCGGTTTTTTCCAGCAGCCGCAGTACCCGGTCCCACAGCGCGGCATCGGCTCCGCTGAGCCGCGCCTGGTGGCTCGCAAGGCGCACGCCCAGGCCTTGGCGCACGATCGCGCCCTCGGCGGCGAGCTCCTTGAGCAGCGCGTCCAGCGCTGCGCGCGGCAGGCGCGGGGATTCGACGATCCGCTCCTCCGGCAGGCCGACCGAATCGGGCGCGCGCGCGTGCCAGGCGGCGAGCCGCTCGAGCGCGCTTGCCTTCAGCCCGTTCCAGGCCTGCGGCGCGAAGCCCAGGCCGGCGGCGATCTTCATCGGTACGCGTGCAAATACGTCTTCTGCCGCCACATTGCGGTTCGCCGCGAAACGCGCGAGCTCGACGCCGGCCGGGGACCGGGCAAGCAGCGCGCGCAGTGCCGCCGCGTCGTCGCCGAGCTCCATCGCCGCAAGCCACGCGAGCCGCTCCGGCTTCGCGCGTCCGCGCGCCGGCGGAAAAACGTCGATCACCGCACCGCCGCCGAGCGTGCGGCGGGAAGACTGGTCGCGCACGATGAAGCCGTCGCCGCGCACCGCCCCGATCGGCTGCTCGAGCACAAGCTGCACCCGGGCCGATTCGCCGGGCGCGATGGCGGCGCCTTCGAGCAGCGCGACGCGCCCGAGCACGTTCGCGGCACCCAGGTGCACGTGCACCGAAGTCCAATGGGCAAGCGGCTGCGGACCCACCGCGCGCAGGCGGGCGTCCACCCGGCGCGCGGGCGGCGGCACCTCGCCCTGCACGATCCAGTCGCCGCGCGCGACCGGTTTCTTGCCCTCGATCCCGGCCAGGTTGAGCGCCAGCCGCTGCCCGGCCCGGCCGCTCGACGCCGGCGCGTGCTGCGCGTGTATCGAGCGCACGCGCGCGTGCGCCCCGGCGAGCAGCGCGCGCACCTCTTCGCCGAGCGAGATTTCCCCGCTCATCGCGGTCCCCGTGACGACCAGGCCCGCGCCGGCGATGGTGAAGCAGCGATCGACGCTCATGCGGAAATTGCCGCCCGTGTCGCGCAGATCCGATTCGCGCGCCGCGTTCTCGAGGTGCTTCCTGAGCGCGGCGACTCCCGCACCACTCGCGCTGGAGAGGGCGAACACGGGCGCGCCCGCGAGCGATGTCGTCGCGAGCAGTGCATCGATTTCGGTCGCGACCTCGGTCACGCGCTCCGGCGCGACGCGGTCGATCTTGCTAAGCGCAACGGCGCCGCGCGACACGCCGAGCAAGTCGAGAATCGCGAGATGTTCGCGGGTCTGCGGCATGGGGCCGTCGTCGGCCGCGACCACCAGCAACGCAAGGTCGATTCCCGGGACGCCGCACAGCATGTTGTGGACGAATCGTTCATGCCCGGGAACGTCGACGAATCCGATCACGCCGGTGGACAGCGGCAGGTAGGCGAATCCGAGATCGATCGTCATGCCGCGCTTCTTCTCCTCCGGCAGGCGGTCGGCGTCGATGCCGGTGAGGGCCTTGACCAGGCTGGTCTTGCCGTGATCGACGTGGCCGGCGGTGGCGACGATCACAGGCGCTCGAGCTGCGCGGCGAACGCCTCTTCGTCCAGCAGGCAGCGCAGGTCCAGGATGAGGGCGCCCTGGTGAATGCGGCCGAGCACCGGCACCGGCAGACGCCGGAACGCCGCGGCGATCCGATCGCCGCCGGGGCGCACGGCAAGGCCCGCGCTCGGCAGGCGCTGCGAGGGCAGCGCCCCGCTGCCGACCTGGCTTTCGCAGGCGACCACCTCCACGGTCGCCTTTGCCGCGAGGGCGCTCGCAAGGCGCGGGTGCAGGCGCTCGGCCATCGCCCGGATCTCCTCGGCCGGCCGCGCCAGCATGCGCAGCGTCGGCACGCGCTCGGCCAGGCGATCGGGATCGAGATAGAGGCGCAGCACCGCGCCGAGCGCGGCGAGGGTCAACTTGTCGACACGTAGTGCGCGCCGCAGCGGATTGCGCCGGATGCGCGCGATCAGATCCGCGCGCCCGACGATGATGCCGGCCTGCGGGCCGCCCAGCAGCTTGTCGCCGCTGAAGGTGACGATGTCGGCGCCCTGTGCGAGCG